>TARA_R110002049_G_scaffold46487_1_pt1 | contig 195649 bp, 143 predicted proteins | sample TARA_R110002049 | Tara Oceans TARA_R110002049 (sample SAMEA4396941) | marine metagenome | biome: Polar Biome; feature: [SRF] surface water layer (ENVO:00010504); material: water (ENVO:00002006), including particulate matter (ENVO:01000060) such as... | depth 5 m | reverse complement strand
TCCGGCACGAAATGGGGCACACGCCGCTACCTAGACATGGATCACTTACACCAACCCGAGGAGAGTACCGACTAACGACGCGAGAAAATTCCATTCTTTGGCCACGTGGCCAAAGAATGGAATTTCCAGAGTCAGGCTGGAAATCAAATGTGCGCAACTTGACGGCCACTACCCTCGCAAGGGGTTATTGCCGAGGTTGTTGAGGTATTGTCGAAAGTCGTGTTCTTGAGTGATTGAAAAAGGTGGCGCATCCTGTTGGAACTATCACCCTCCAACGGCCCGAAGTGGGCAAAGGAATACGCCATGACCAAGACTAAGACAGACCGAACCGACGTGCCAGTGGACGAACAGGTCGATGCTGAAGTTATTTCCTTCCGCGCCCAGTTCGATCAGCGAAGTCCGCTCGACGAAATCGTCCGAGAAGGAGCCAGGCGAATGCTGCAGTCCGCGATCGATGCCGAAGTGGACGCATTCATTGCCATGCATGCCGATCGCACCGACCAGCGAGGTAGGCGACAGGTCGTCAAGAATGGGAGTTTACCGCAGCGAGAGATTCTCACCGGCGCTGGGGCGATTCCGGTGACACAGGGCCGGGTTCGCGATAACCATCCCGATCCCAGCAAACGGATCACATTCTCCCCGAGCGTACTGCCAGCCTATTTGCGAAAAACGACTGCCATTGAAGAGCTGATCCCGTGGCTTTACCTCAAAGGGATTTCCACAGGTGACTTAAGCGAGGCGTTGCAGTCACTCGTCGGCGAGCGGGCGGCGGGCCTGAGCGCCAACGTCGTCTGCCGACTCAAAGATCAGTGGCGTAGTGAATATGACGACTGGAGCAAACGCGATCTGTCGGAGAAGCAGTACGTTTACATCTGGGCCGACGGTATTCACGCCAAGGTTCGGCTCGAGGACGATGCCAACAAAAAGCAATGTCTCCTCGTGTTAATGGGCGCGACGTCCGATGGGCGAAAGGAACTCATTGCGGTGTTGGACGGTTACCGCGAAAGCGAACAGAGCTGGAGCGAACTGTTGATCGACCTGAAGCGACGTGGGCTGACGATGTCACCAAAGATCGCCGTTGGCGACGGAGCTCTCGGCTTCTGGGCAGCGATCCGCAAAGTATTCCCCGAAACTCGGGAGCAACGCTGCTGGGTTCACAAAACGGCGAACGTGTTAAACAAGATGCCCAGGAGTGTACAGCCTAAAGCCAAGAGCGATCTTCACGAAATCTGGCAAGCGGAGACCAAGGCCGACGCGAATCGGGCTTTCGACATCTTTGTCGAAAAATATGGTGCGAAGTATGCGGCGGCGTGCGAATGCTTGAAGAAAGACCGTGACGTGCTTCTGACGTTCTACGACTTCCCAGCTGAACACTGGAGCCACTTGCGGACGACCAACCCGATCGAGTCGACCTTCGCAACGATTCGCCTTCGCCATCGAAAAACCAAAGGCAGCGGCACACGCCGTGCAAGTTTGACGATGATGTTCAAGCTCGCTCAATCAGCTTCAAAGAAATGGAGACGCCTGAACTGCCACGAGAAGATCACCCTCGTCATCGAAGGACGTTCCTTCAAAGACGGAATCATGCAGGATGAAATCGCCGCCTAACTCAAAATCTCAAAACACAAGATTTGACAATTACTCGAGGTTGTTTTCAGACAGACCACCGATGACTTCCTCACATCGCTAGAGAATCCACTTTCAACTTTGCGTGGTCAGAAGACTAAAACGCTCCTCAGCACCGTATTCCGCCGTGTAAGCGAATCCAAGTTTTTCCCGATGTCAAAATCAAATCCAACCAACATCTTCGACTCTCTGCCGCCCCGTCGACTTTCGACAATAACTCGCGTGGATAATCCCAGTCCGAATAAACGGAAAATGTCGAGTTTGGCACAGAACAAACGTGCGACAATCCCGCTCTCATCCCTTACCTCAGGGCTTTTGTGGCATCTCTCGCAAGTTGTGCGCCAACGATAAAGCAAACAAATGCTAAGGCCGCTGGCAGGCAAAGCGAAAAGGGCGTAACTTTCGACGTACCAAACCCGAAGCAACCGCAGTCAATATCTAGTCCCCTTACAAGTACACTGAGTTGTGCGATGAAGAACGAAACAAATACAACGCCCGATGTGTAGAGCGCGACCTTCTCAACCAATTTCGTTGCTAGACAGACAGCAAGGATCACTTGTAGATAGGGAATCCATATACTTATGAATCCAGCGATAGATGTTGGGAAGAGGCGATATGAAGCGACCGCGTGGGTGAATAAGTATGGCTGAATCAGGTGGATCAAACCCGTCCACAGCAAGACGGATGCGATACCAATGGAGAAAAGCCTGCAAGTCTGCCTAATTGCTGAATCCTGCCACCCTTCAACCAGCGGATTCAATTTAGTTCTCATTTCTGCTGGACCACGTGGTGTTGTATTCCAGCCAGCCCTCGTTACAGACTGTAACATTAGTAAAACCGAGAGATTCTAATTTAGCTCCAATTTCGTCATCATAAGGGCAATACGCACTTTGGCAAAACACAACAATAGGCGTATTGCGATCAAGTTTTTGTACGTATTCAGCTATGGCCCAAGTCGATGCCGATACGGGAATGTTAACGGAGCCGGCTATCGAGCCTAAGCGAAAATCACGTGCTCGTCTTGCGTCTACCAACAACATCGATGAAGACTTGGAAGCTCGCTCCGCATCATACAGTGTTCCTGTTTTGCGTATTGCTTTATGAAAGGGTCCCGAAGCGACGCGAACACCTCGACTGTGGTTGGATAAGTCGCCGAATACTGTATTCCCAGATACGCATAGGATCGTCGATGCTGCGAGTAAGCCAGATACGATTCTGGTGTTTGTGGTAAACACTCGACTGAGATAGCGTCTAAAAACTGTGATAAGAAGAAGAACGAGACACGTCGCTCCAAAAAGCAAGGAAATTCTTCCTGACCAGATAATTGCCAAAGGATTAATAGACCCATCGCAAATGTACAGCCCCAACCCACTCCATATGCCAAGAAATTCAGCGGTAGTAAGTTCGTACGCTTCGTCCGGTCCGTCGTAGACGGTCATCACCCCATTAGACTCTGGGACAACCAGCACCCAATGATTAAACCGCGTGCTTGCAGAATCGCGTCGCACGAATGCTAGGAGTGGCTGGCCTACCAGCCATAAATCGAACGAAGAAAGCCGCGCGATCGCCGTTGAATCGCAACCAGCATCTGCTAACAACTGCGAGAGTTCCGCAGGAGTGCTTCCACCACACGCACCGACGTACTTAGTAGCGATAAAATCTTCGGGATCAGCTGCGATACCGGAAGCGCGTAGCGCTGCACACGCCGCGTAGATTCCGCAGAACGGACCCGCAGTGTCCTCCTCCCACGGTGGGCTAGAAGGCAAAACGCCTGAGAAATCACGTAAGGCATTTGGACTCACGACCGAGACTGCAGCCTCAGCAGCGATCGGACCGCCGGAGAACAAGCTGACGAACCCACACAAAACACATCGCAGGCCCCTCAATATGATAAAAGCTTTCGCGGATCGACAAAGCTCTTTACAAAAAGACATAACCTCGGCCCCTCGTGTCAAGCAGCGTAACGCCGAGCGTAGAACAGAAGTAGTGCCAAGACGAATGTTGTGCAACCCATTACCGCAAGACGGGAAAAATGCCCGTTGCCACGCCGGAACTGCGACGGATTTGCTGCTCGATTCACTACGCCAGGGACCGCACGCTCTCCATCCCAGATGTACGGCAGATGATCGGCTTCATCTACGCGAACCTGCTCCCCAACAGGAATACGGATCTTGGTTTGAAAGTCTGATTCGGACAGTTCGGGGTCAAAAACGACCTGCTCAATACTAATCTCTGTTTCCAAACGCTCATCCGCCGACGCAATCAAACGTGTAACGTTCAGCTCACTTGGAAAGTAGCCGCTTTCCGAACTTCCGCTGAACGAACTTATTGCTCCCGTCCATTCAACTTTGGGTACGCTGTCACCAAATACAGACGACACAGTCCCATTAGCAGTTCTATGAAAAGGCAACTTTAACAGCTCGAAAGATTCTGGAAGCCAACCATGAGAAGAATCTACCCGAAGCATCAGCTTCCCTAGGATGCCTTCAGCAACAACTTCGGAGATCCGCCCCATTCTTGAAACACTTACCAAGTCCGCACTATCTAAGTATTTGACGATGGGGAAGTCGCCTAGATTCCAAACCACAATAGCTGCATCATTCAAAGAATGAATTAGAGTTTCCGAGTCAAACTTCTGCGAGCCAGCTATCCGATCGCTGAAAAGCAGCAATCCCAAATTACGGTCGATTTGGTTCGACAAACCATCCGTATCTGTCTGGAAAAACATAACGTCACCATCTCGATAGCTTATTATATCTTGCCAGACACCACTAACCGACCGATCAACAGCCTCGCCGCCGGTAAAGATGATCTTCTTAGACAGCTTTGTGCGTACACCACCCTTTTTGATCTCAATACGCTCTCTCTGACCACGACTACCATCGCTCACTGTCGCAACGGCACTCAAGTGCACGGAATCGAACCTTGCCAACGCTTCTCGGACACGAGAAACGACTCGCTTATCTGTCAATGACTCTGCGGAGTCCACCGGGTCGGCCGCCGTATCCGCCGCTGCAAACGCGGCACCCATCGAGGACACCGAAACCACGATTGCGAAGTAGTGAGCCGAGAGTAAAGGCACGACAACTATCCAGAATATTTGATACGGACGAGCGGAATTTCTCTGCAGCTTGTAGAACACCGGCGCGGCGATTCTATAAATGTGAAAACGCTGGGCGCGCACCTATTCCGATGGCTCACGCTTTGAGAAAACGAACAACCCAAATACCGGAACTGCGATTCATAAACTCCTCTCGCCGACGGCGTGGACGGGCAGCGCCGATAACAAGAGCAGAGCACCGTTACGAAGAGCTTGATCCGCTCCACCAAAACCTACTCTTCTTCAGGGCAATCGGTTTCAACACAGTTAGAAGTGACGGACGCATTCTTCTCGCCCTGGAGGCAATACGGTGAGTTAGAACAAGCAGCATCGCTACCGTCAGAGCAAATCATGGTCAATGTGTCGGTTCCGCACCCTGAACACTTCAGTTTCGTTATGGTGCAAGTGTTACCCGTGGTGCTGCCACACGTCTTCTGGCCATAGCTAGATGCCGAGCAGTCATCCTGATCCCCACCCCTAAACGTGAACGAACTTGCCCCGATTGGCATAGAACAGGCCACTGCGAGTACGATGGAAAGCTGACATATTACTTTTGAGAACATCAATACACCGCCTGAATAGGGGAGAGAAATTCTGGGAGCTACGCGTTACCAACAGGGGTCGATGATATCCCCCAGCGCAGGTTCCGTCAATAGGCTTGATGCCGATTCGATCACGACGCATCACGACAATCATATGGAGCGGTTCTATCTGGTATGTTCTCGATGGGTAAATTGCGCCAGAGTTGCAGCCACCGGCTTTTGGCAAGACCTGCAAGGTGAGCGAATTTGCAACGATTTTTGTCTCTGACGCCTTTGTTTTGCGTGTTGCGTGAGGCATTCCACGGTCGTGCAAGATTGCGAAACAATTGACAGCACCTTTGATTTCGAGCGCAGCGCGAGGATCGCGTTGACAATCGCCTGATTGGATACCAGTTGCTCGCGCGGTGAAACGCAATTAGCTTGACCAACAAGCCAGGACTGGATTTGAGTGTGAAACTGGATCGCTTCAAATGACATATCGGTCACGCCTGAGACGGAGCAGCAATTGTCTGCGAATTCAAATACGACGGCCCTGATTCTTGGATTCATCGATGGAATTTGGAAAAGTCTTGGTACCGCGGATCGTTGCGGCTCGCCAAAGCGAGATCGATTTCGAGCAAGTGAATTAGAATTATTCGTGTGGCAGTGCTCGACCCGCGTGATGGAGTGGCTTACAGTGCATGATGTTGATTAAAGTTGCTGGTCCACTTATCACGCTTGTCAACGATTGCGAGAAACGCCGCCTGCTGGCGATGTTGGCAGTGCTATCGTACCACGGACCTGAACCAACTAATTGACGCACGATGGCGCTGAGATGCATCCGATCGATCCAGCCAGGACTATTTTTGCGTTTTCGAAAAATGAGATTTCGGGGGTGCCTAATGATTCACATTGCGGTGCATTTTGATGTCAATAGGGCCACAGTGTTCCTTTGTCTCGCAACCGTCTTCTTCTATAGCGAAGATCTGATTGCTCAGCAGCGAGTTGACCGACCGGAGGTTTTTCGAATGAAGGATCTTTCGGAGGACGGGTCGCTCGACAAGAAAGAGTTTGCTGCTGGTGCTCTTGGCAAGATGCGCGAAGCGAGCGATCAGCAATTCGATGAGCGTGACCTTGATGGTGACGGCAAGCTTTCGATCAAAGAATTCGAAGAGCGAAGGGGGAAGGATCCTTCGGAGCGACGCGAACAGCATCGGCTATTGTTTGCCAACCAGGATCGGGACGAAAATGGAAACGTGACGCTACAGGAATTTACTGTCGGCCTGAGTGGAACGGAACTCACCTACGAGACCAACTTGTTTCGTGCTCTGGACAAAGACGGCGATGATGTGCTTAACGAAGATGAGTTTACCGATAGAGAGGCGGCGTTGGATACGCCGCAGATACAGTTTCAGAATCTTGACAAAGACCTCAACCAAATCGTCACCCTCAAAGAATTCACCGCAGCCCGCTCGAACGAGGATTGGGTCAACACTCGCACCGAACTTTTTCAGAAGCACGACAAGAATGGCGACGAAGAGTTGACGGTAAGCGAGTTCGCAACCTATGGAGTTCAGCGAGCTAGACAAAAAGCAATCAGTCAGTTGCCCAAGGAGAAAAGACGTTTCGCCAAGCTTGATACCGATCAAGACGGAAAGATCTCGAAACAGGAGTACCTCGAACCGGTAATTGAATCAAAAATGGAGCAAGAGCGGCTTATCTTCCTGGCGAAGGACAAGGATCGCGACCGCCACTTAACGGCGAGCGAGCTTTCGCTCGTTCCTCGGGATGACATTCAGCTCCGGTTCGTATGGCTGGATAACAATGTCGACGGCAAACTAACAATCGAAGAGTTTGTTGGGCCGCAAAAAGGAAAGCCGGCCGAGAAGAACCTTCGCCGAAGTTTCGAGGGCTTTGACGCTGATGCCGATGGGGCTCTGTCGTTGGACGAGTTGACGCAAGTAGATGCAGAGGCGGTCAATCGTAAGCGAATTCAGAGTCTTCCACCCGATGAGCGTGCCTTCGCTAGGCTCGATGTGAACGACGACAAGCGTATATCGATGAAGGAGTTCTTGACATCGAATCCGGCAGAATCGGAACAAAAACGCAAGCAACTTTTCCGCGCGTTTGATGCTAGCGGTGACAATCACCTTGATTTGAACGAATACCTCTCACGCGACTCCGAAACTCCGGCAATTGTGTTTGCGAGGCGGGACCAAAGCGGGGACGGTCGCCTTGATGAGGAGGAATTCATTGGAAACGCCAGGTCCGCAGAAGTCCGCCAGAGTCGATCTGAGAACTTCAAGCAACACGACCAAAATCAAGATGGAATCTTGACCGCTGAAGAATTTTCAGGAGCACTGCGATCGGAGCTTGCCGGCAACCGCAGTCGCTGGCTTGCAGGTGTCGCGGCGTCGCCCATGAATTGGCTTACGCTGGTGATTGTCCTCTTTGATCTAGTACTTGTCGCATGGATCGGACGTGCGATGTACCGGCGCTGGTTCGGCGAGACACAAGTGAAGACAGGGACGAGCGAGTAGTTTGTATGCGTGGTGGCTTGAACGGCGGCATTTCGCGGATTGACGTTTTGCTTTTCATTGGCGTCACGCTGATCGGCTTCTCGCTGTTATTGCCACAACTCCAGGCGTACCGGGAAAACGCAAGGGCTCGGAGCTGCGGTAACAATCTAGCCCGCATTGGTATCGCTTTGAATAGCTACCATGACTCACATCTTGGATTCCCGCCTGGATATTTTCCCGCCGACTACACAACGCTCTCCGATGGCACCTCTCGATGGCGATCGAACGAGCCGTCCTATTCCTGGGCCGCGTTCTTGCTGCCATTTTTGGACTTCGGCGAGCTTTACGCAGATTTGCGCGTCGATGACGCGGGATTGTCTAACATTCTCTCAGATCGAAGTCGGTGGTCGTTGGTTGAGCAAAAACTTCCCGTGTTCAGCTGCCCGAGCGACCGTTCTGGGGAAACGATGGCTTCGTCACCCTTGCGACCCACATTCAGAGTGATCGACCGACGACTCGATCGAGGAAGCGATTCGCCATCGGGCGGTAGCTCGTCTTATGTAGGTAGCGGCGGGTATTTCGAATTGAACCATCCTCTCTATTCGGTGTCGAACAGGACACCTCAAGCGATGCTGAGGACTAAGACAGGCGAGAACAATGGGTTGTTCTACGTTGCTAGCCATGTTCACAGGCGACAAATTGTCGACGGCTTATCCAGCACGATCGCAATTGGAGAAAGAGCATGGTTTCAGGGTGGCGCATCGTGGGTTGGGATTGGCAACGTCCGAGGTGTTGCTTCTGGAGACACGGGTACATGCCTGGGACGCGTCTATTGGAAAATCAACGAGATTCCCACTTCAACCATTCAACTTGCGTCTGAACAAATCCCCGTGTTCGTCACACCGGAGAACAATCTAACGGTGCCTCCAGGTCAATCATCGCGCAATGGCTTTGGCAGCTACCATCCGAACGGTGCGAATTTCCTGCTGGCCGACGGATCTGTTCGATTTGTTGGTAACGGGATCGACTTCGTGAATACCATATCGATGACCGGCGCCGACCCATCAGAACCAATTCCCGACATCGAAAACCTGGGCGTGTTTCAACGCCTGGGGATTCGAAACGATAGTTTTCAAGCTGAACCACTAGACTCGACGATTGGTCGACGCGTCGACAATAGGGCCGGTTTAGCCAAGGTGCGACTTGAACGCAAAGGTACGTCGAAATGAAGCGTACCACGGTCATCGTCATTCTTACGGTTTTAGCTACGAGCCTTACTGCGAATTTGTGGCTTGTGATCGAACCCGCCTTCGCAAAATGGCGAGACGCAAAATCCACATTGCGTCACGGTTTTGTGCCAAGAGTCCTGTTTCGCGAAAACGGTGAGCGAAGGCGGTATATGGTGTTTGTTCCACACACATCCGCCGAATCTGAGAGAAATGGCAACCCGGTTCTACTTTTCTTGAATGGAGTCGGTGAGAATGGAGACGACGGAACTAATCAGATTTCGAACAACTTCGGACGTCAGATCTGGGAAATGAAAGCCAGCTTCCCATTTCTTTGCGTGATGCCGCAGTGTAGTCTCGACGGCTCCTGGCAGGCAGATAGCAATGACACTCGAGTCGCCCTGCAAATCCTTGATCAGGTCACCGAAGACTACAGGGTTGATCAGGATAAGATCTACGTCACCGGCGTTTCTGCTGGAGGCACTGGAGCCTTAGAATTGGCTGCCGCATACCCTGAAAGGTTCGCCGCTGTTGTACCCATCGCAGCGAGCCTCGGCGGCTCGCTGATTGAAAAAACTGCCGATGCATTATCCGTAAACAGCATTGCGCTGTGGTCATTCTACAATGGAGGTGACAAAGAGAGGGTCGTCAACTCAAACCGAGTGCTGCGTAGACGCCTGGTATCCCGTGGTCTTGATGCAACCTGTACGGAATACGCCCAAGGATCTCACGACGCTTGGAATTTTTCCTTTCGCGATCCGGCGATGTATCAATGGCTCTTGCGTCAAAGGAAGTCACCAAAAGACAAGAGATCGCGTTTCACGAATCTGATCGATCCTGAGTTGGAGCACTGGAAGCAATTTGGTGAGGCTGATTGGCAAGTCACGGAAGAGAAAGTGGCAGGCGAGGATTTGATCCTGAAGTGTGATGAATCCAAAGGAGGTCGGGACTCTCTACTCGCTTGCAATCGAACGACTGCTCAGTTCGAGTTGCGATTTGACTTTCGTTGCGCCAGCCGAAACCACATTGAACTCGCTTTACGCGACGGTCATTCACATGACCAAGTTGCCCAGCATCGACTTGTGATTCGGGATGCGATTGTCGGAGAATCCGCACTCTATTCATCTAGCGGGGAACTTCTAGTTGTGGGCGACCTCGCCGCGCAGGCAACGCTCAGGCCAAACAACTGGAACCACGTTCAGCTACTGGTTGATCGTGGGAAATTCCTGGTTCGCATCAACGGGTGGAATTTATTGTCGACCACCGACGAATACGACTGGATTGGATTCGGGCTTGTCGGAAGACTCGAAAGTCGCCCGCAATTCCGAGGCATTCTCTACCGGGAAGCCGGCAACGGTGTTTCCAAAGCAACGGATGCGAGTGACTAGTGCGAATTCTGATCTTTGCATGCACCGTGATTTCCATCCAGTCCTTTGTTAACTCAGAGGATTTAAGTGAGTTGTTACCAACGAGTGTCAAAGACGTGGTTGAGAAGTGGACCGAGTCGGCATCTCGTTTGAGTGAACTCAAGCTCTCCTGGACTTTAAGCCCTGATCCGATCGCTAGGTTTTCCCGCTATCGAACAACTTGGTTGTCTCCCAATCAGGAAACGAAAATACGAAACGACAGCATGTCGACCTTGGAGCTTCAGGCCAACAGCTTTTTGTATCGATCTGAAAGATGGGCCGTTGGGAATCACTGTCGGGATCGAATCAGCAACGACGCGGAAGCCCGACCGGTGGTCCAGTATTCGCCTCTGGTACAACGAATGGGCTCCGCACCGGTGGAAGGTGATTTCCTATACGCGCACAGCATGGGCTATCTAAGACCGGAGTTGGAGTTCCGGCCAACCCAAGAGTTTTCGCGAGCACTCGATGGCTCGAAAATTGTGGATCGTTGGTACGGCGACGACAATCTTTTTGACCGCATCACGATTCGTTCTAGGTTTATACCAGGTTCCCTGGTTTGGACTCGGTTAGTCGCCGAACGTGATGTCGCTGACCAGGTAAACAGTCTTGAGTTGCAAGCTGCTCTCCTCGCTTTGCGCCGAATAGATTCTGTGACCATCGGGCTGGATCGGAACTCGCTCTCGCTACTACCTGAGAAACAAGCCGTTCACGGCCATGAATGCCTCGTAATCGAAGAACGTGCTACGAACTCCGAGCATCAGCGGCGTTTCTGGATCGATCCGTTATCCGAGTTCGTGGTGCGCAGATTCATGGGAATCGTACGAATGCCAAGCCGACAGGAGTTGACTGTTTATGGGCAACCAACTCCTTCACGATTTGGAAACGTCCTCATCGACATTTTCTACGAGAGTGACGAGCGATTCGGACTCGTTCCATCGGGCTGGACGGTGGTGTCGCAAGAAACGGCCGAACGCCCTGTACAGGCATTTTCGCACTCATCGGTCATGAAGATAGAAAATTTGCCGACTGAATTCGAAAAACGGATTGATTCTGCGACTCGCATTGATGTGCCAGGCGCATGGGTAATCGATGACGTTAAGGATTCCCAGTGGATCGTACGCTCCGATCTGAGTCGACGCGAAATTACGTCTGGAGAAGTACAGCAAGGCTTGACCTACGATCGACTTGCCTCATCAGCGTCGGGCGAAGCTACGTTTGAAGTGACTGTCGACGACCGAGTTCGCAACTACCAGATAGGGATTCTTGCTGCCGGGGTCGTTTGCGTTTGCCTCTGGATTTGTCTCTTCCTCCGCCGATGTCTAAGTCTGCGCGTGGACACCTGCCGACCCGTAAGCGAGCAATGAGTCCATCGGCCTCGACAAAACCATGGTTCACGCGATTGCCGTTATGGGTAAGGCTCGTCGGCATCTGGATTGCGGCAAACACTGCTCTTTGGTTTGGACCGCAAGCCTACTCTCTATTCCGCAAGACACTCAGCGAACGCAGGCTCGACCGAGCGATGGACCAATTTACGGTTCACGAATTTCCGTGCCAACCAAACTCAGCGAGCGCACCTCAGCTTAAGTACCTGTTGCATTCGCCAGATTTATCGGATGAACCTTATCTTCCACTATTGCTCTGCCTTCATGGGTCGGGCGAACGTGGCAACAATCCTCGTCGTCTGATGAGCTTTATTGGGACTGATTTTGTGGACGAGACGTTCCAGGAGCATCACCCCTGTTACGTCGTCGTTCCCCAGTGTCCGCCTGGGATGCAATGGTACAGTGAATCACCGTTTGATATGCAGGACACCCTCGCGACATTGCTTACCGAACTAAAGCTGACTCAGGCAATCGACGCATCTCGAATCTATCTGGTAGGGTTCTCGATGGGCGGCTTCGGCTGTTGGCACTTTGGAGCTCACAGCAATGAAGAATTTGCGGCGCTGCTTCCGGTGGCAGGAGGTGGCAAACTAGACACGGCGGCCCAACTCGCGAGTGTTCCCATTTGGGCAGTGCACGGTAGCGTAGACACTGTGGTCGCTCCATCTCGCAGCCAGGAAATGTTCGATGCCGTCAATTCCGCTGGCGGAAACGCCAAACTATCAATTCTCGAAGGCGTCGGACACAGAAGTTGGGACAACGTGCGGACCACGCCGAACAAGTATATTGAGTGGTTGTTTCAGCAGTCAAAGTCCGCCAGCGACTCGGGGTAAGTGATGGTGTACAAGGAAAGATTTGTCGTTACTAAATTCCAGCCGACAGCGCTTATCGCACGCACACTCGGTCGCGGCTTTACACTTATCGAAGTACTGGTCGTTATCGGAATCATCGGAATCGTTGCTTCGCTGTTACTTCCCGCGATCGGCGCTGCTCGCGAGGCAATGAGACGTGCAAAGTGTCAGAACAACTTGAAGCAGCTTTCGCTTGGAATCCATAACTATCACGCGGCCCATCGCTCCCTGCCGCCAGCAGTCGTGATGACGCGACCCGACGCGGCCATTCCAGTTTGCACGTCCAGTACAATTCTCAAGGCGGCGAATGTTGCTTATGAGGCTAGCCTTGGAAGCGGTCATCACGGTACGAGTTGGATTGTTCAAGTTCTGCCGTTTGTCGAAGGTAATTCCCTGTTCGAGTCTTGGAACTTCAACACGAGTGTCAAGGGAAATCGAAAGCTAGCCGAACTCGATTTGCCGCTACTTTACTGCCCATCGCGGCGGGGAACGGTCACGAATCCCGCGATCATGTTTGAACAATGGATCAGTGGCGGAAATGATTATGGTGGTTGCCTCGGAGCGTGTAACGGCTACCACAACTGCGGCTCGCATGAGTTCTGGCAGACTGACTACGACAATCGGACGCTTGCAGAGTGCAAAGGAATGTTTCACGCCGTCAACCGAGGTGTCAGATTTGCTGAGGTACTCGACGGCCTTTCTCACACCGTCATGTTGGGCGAGCTACAACGGATGGATGACGGACTGCACCAAACGACAAGTCACGATGGCTGGGCTATCGGTGGCGCTTCCACGCATTTTTCAACATGTAGCGATGGATGCTTCACACCGAACAAAGCCCACTTCGAGGCGCCCGGAAGCGAACACTTTGGAGGACTCAACATTGCTCTCGCAGACGGAAGCGTCCGTTTCGTCACCGATTCGATCTCTGTGGAACTACTCAAGGCCTTAGGTGGAATTGCCGAGGGATCAGACGAGCAATTTACTGAATAGCCAGGCGATTCTGCTCTGCTTGTATTGCCATTTCTTCGAGGTCGCCAATTACCACAAGCAATACGGAAGGCCGATGGAGAATTGGCGAGAGAACTTGCCGAACCTAATCCACGATATTCAGTACGAAGCGTTGATCAAAAAACCAGGCCGATGAAAGTAAACGACAGGTTAAATGCTGTGGCCGCAACTGGGAAGAAGAATGCTCGGCTTCGTAAATTCGGATCGAGCCATGAACTCTCAAGTAAATTGCAGGTTCGCTGGCCGATCTGCCAGGCATCTTTAGACGCTTGTCGAAGATACGAACGACATTTAGGCGATCTGTAGCAGGCATTGCATCACGACGATCGTTACCACCGGCGTCTATCGCCGAAGGTGCGGAAGCGCTCAAATCCAGTTTTAGGTCTCAATCCCCAAGTCCAAGAGTTCGAATCAAGGAAACACTCAAGGCTTGTGAAACGCGTCTACCTCGACGACGGACTGAATTTGGTTTCGAAGAAACTCGGAGATCGGCTGTCCGAGCGTGAAGCAATGGATACGCAATCGCCTGTGCAGCTCCGGATCAAGATCGAAGGTCAGCCGAACGGGCTTGATTCGTTTGTCAGCCGGAGAGGACGGCTCGTCCAATCCCACCCATCGATCGGCTCCCTCGGCTTCCTTCGCTTCGGCCGGGCGCGTGCTCAGTTGAATTCGTTTGCTCATTTCAGCCTCCTCAGTTCGTTGACAAATCGCTTGACTTCCTGCGCCGCTTTGGACAACCGTTTGTCCAGTACCGTCGACCCGCTCGCCGCCGTCTCAGCGAACCCGACGCGCTGTCCAAGCTCCGCCTTGAGCAGAGGCGTATCCAAACCCTTCATCGCGTGTCGAACATCGCGGCCGATGGCCGTGTTCGCGATCTTGCGGTTGACGACCAGGCAGGTGCGGACCGAGGGACGGTACACCTGCGCCTCGCGGACCAGATCGAGTGTCTTGGTCGCTTCCCAAACATCCAGCGGCGAAGGTTGCAGCGGAATGACCACCACGTCGCTGGCCAAAATGATGGATTTGGCGATGTCGGCGGCCCGCGGAGGCGCATCGATGACCACGTCATCGTAGTCCGCCGCGATCGACTCGATCTCTTTGTGCAGTGTGGCCTTGGGCATTCCGATCACCGAAAACGTCGCCTTCTCGCGACCGTTTGACCATGACAGGGCACTGCCCTGCGGATCGGCATCGACGAGCAGCACCCGGCGGCGCCGCCGAGACAATTCGTCAGCGGTGTGAATGGAAAGCGTTGTTTTCCCGACACCGCCTTTTTGAGAAAGAAAAGCATAGATCATGGTTCACCGTGCTGCCGCAAGTGCGGCGTCACGGATCAGCGTACGCGCCGGCTGAAATCAGCGCAAGCCAATACGCGAACTTATCCACAGCTGATCGACTTACTCCGATCGTCCGCCCCTACTCCCGTTCGCACTCGTTCCGAATTTTGGCAATAGGAATACAAAGATGGTACAAGCCCCCTACTCCCGATGAGTCGAAATCACTGGCAACCCGCAGTGCACGCTAATGTGCCGTGATCAGCAGGAAACCAACGGGCACCAACACACCGGGCAGAAACGCGTGAACCTCGCAACAACGCCGCCGGCCCGCGAACCTCGCCCTCCCTGCCCTACGATGGCATCCAAGCGGTTGTGACTCGCAGCGCGGTGATCAAAGATGACTCCAAATTTCGGCGCGGACGCCTGGCAAATCGCTGCCTAATTGTTTTCAACAAGCTTTCCTTGGCAACCAAGTGGTTCAGCAATTCTCACCGGTGTCGGCCGCCGGAGCACTGCAGGTCGACCTTTAATTCGCTGGAAATGACTGCGCGCACCTTTTCTTTCCCCACGCTGAACTGGGCAGGGACAGTTTGAGATCAACAACCTGGCATTGGACTGGGCAGCCTTAAGGATATTGGAAGCGTTGACAAGCAGATCTGGCAATCCGACCGATAAAGCTAAGGCGGATTCTAACGATTAAGCCGATACAAGTGTGTGGGCGTGGCTTTTGTGGCGGTGCAACAACTCACCTTTAGCCCAAATGACTGGTAAGCTAGTGAATGACGAAAACCATTGAAACTACAGTGATTTCCAGGAAAGTCATGTCAATCAAGCCGGATCTCGAAGGGGCCTCGATCGTTGTCATTGGCAACTTCAACCCGGCCATTTTTCATCCGCTGTGGTTCAAGGTGAACGGGCTGCTGGTGGGCGCCGAAGCCGAAACCGCTGAACTTGACGTAGTCAGCAGTGAGATCACGAGTTTCACGACGAAATGGTGTCGAGTGCAGGTTTTGACCGAGCGGTTTAGCGTAGACGCATCCAGTTAGTGTTCCGTGTTTAGACGAAGCGTTGACGCTTAAGGTGCATGCCTTCGGGATGATTACGCAATTGGTCAAATTCGCCTTCGGTGCGGCCAGCGTCGTCAATCGTGTTTTTCCCATCGCCAACATCGACGTGCCGTTGAGGCTCAAGCCGAGGATGGAGCCTTGGAGTGATGGCAGCAACTATTGGCCCAAGCAGTTTCTCAAGCGCATCTACCTTCCGACGCTCGGTTGGTTTTCGATCGAGTCCGGTGTTCGTGGCCCAGGTTTCCAGCGCACGCCGCCGACGGCGATCGACGCTTACAGTCGAGGCCAGTTACTGGCGTTTCTGGTTGAGTACGGAATCGCGGGAACTTTTATTCAGCCGGTCGTTCGAGATGGCAAACAAGCCTTCGTGATGGACCTAACGTTCTTTGAGAAATACGAGACCAAGTCTGATTATGAACCCTATGGCGGCAAGGCATACTTCGAGATCGACGACGCGAATCGTTGCTTAGAGCTGACAGCTGTCCAGGCTCCACAGTCGGATGTCGAGCTGGCCGTTGATCCATCGGATGCCAGGTTCCGACACGCCGAAGACATGATCTTGGCCACTGTCTATTTTCATGTCGTCAGCGGCAAGCATCTCGTTGAAATCCACATGGGATTGAATCTGGTCGAAATCGCTCTGTTCAATTCATTCGATGCTAAAAAACAGTGGTTTCATTCGGTGCGACTGGCCTTGTACCCGCATCTGTTTGCTCACGAATTGGCCGAAGAACTAACGACGCAGAACCTGCTGGAGGACAAGGCGGTGTTCCCTCAGATATTCGCGACGACCAACGCGTCCTTGATGCGGCATTTGAATGATCGGTTTGGCGAGTACGAGTTGGCCAATGACGAAGACTTCGATCATCGTGAGAATGTACTGCTAACTAATCGAGAAGGCCAATCCTTGGAAGAAGTCCTGCCAAGATCAAGCCTCGTTTGGGAGAAGCGATACGCCGCGATCTGGCTGGAATATGCAACGACTTTGGTGAAAGCCGTCTATGCCAGTGACGCTGATGTCGCGACCGACGAGTGCGTGCAGGTGTTGTTCGCCAATCTTGCGGCGACCTATGTGCAGCCGCTTCCTGATCGGTTTGACAAACTGGAAAGGCGGGCGGGTCTGGCAAGATTCATCGCCGACATGATGCATCACTTAATCATTCGACACGAAGTCTACGGAACTTCCGGCGTTCGTCTAGCGCTCGATCCACGAATCAACAAGGTGCAAGTTCCCAAGGACGGCGGCGCTTATGGCGTCGACGAATGGCGTTCACTCGCCTGCGTCGCGATGGCGACTTCACGAGTGCGGTACACGAAGCTGATGACCGATTTTACGAACACCTTTGAAGACCTGCAGGATGCAGAAGTGCGACGAAAATTTATCGACGCCCACAACCAAATGAAGTCACAGCTTGAATCGCTCGAATCCGAATTCTCCGATGATGGCGTCGAAAACTACAACACTCTGCGCCTGCTGCCGAGTGAGCTCGACATCGGAGCGGGCTACTGAACGCGGAACTGGTTTGCTTTAAACGCATAGCAAAAAATTTCGTTCACCTTCGGTTCCCATCGACTTCCGTAGCCTGCATTGGGTTTCGAGTCTCTACTTGGTCCCGCTTGAAATGCACTTCGCAGGGGACATTGGATCGTGAACAACATTCTAACGGGCGCATGGGTCTATCGCAGCTTTCACAATGTGCAGGAGTCGGTAGAACCCTCCAAGCCACTCGATGAGCACCTGCTGTTCGGGCAAGGGGAGTTGGTTTTCGATCCGGTGGTTGGGCACGACGACGTACAGGGCCATCCGCTGCCGGCAAACAGGTCTTGTTGGCGGTAAAACGGCAAGTGATAAAAATACTTCCAGGCCACCACTTCCACTGCGACCGAGGCGTCAAAGCGGTCACCCTCGACCAGTCCGGTGGGACGATCGGCACTGGCGATGCCTTGGGTCTTGTCGGTCGGATGAACATACTTGGCGTACTTGCTCAAACGCACTCGAAGCTCAGGCCGAATCCACTCGAGCGTTTCGACTTCGTCATAGCCGATGAACTGCAAGCCCTCTCGTTGATTTTCTGGAAGGTCGATGATCCGCTCGATGCGTGGCAGGTGCTCGGGGAACTTGCGATCGTCTTGGCGAGGACGATTCGGTTTTCGGTTCTTCTTGTCTTGCTCGGCGGCCTCGACCACTTGTTCGGCTTCGCGGACCGCTTCTTCCAAGGCGCTGACCACTTCGGGTGTGGCTTCTTCGCCGAGGTCAAGATAGAGCTGGCCTTCACCGTCGGTACGGCGTTCACTCTTGCGCCCGAAGAGTTGCTGAAGTAGCTTTTCGACTTTCAGCGTCAGCTCGCTGTTCTTCTCTTGGAGCTTGTCGTTGTTGGCTTTGAGCTGAAGGACCGAGTGGGCCTGCTCTTGGGTGAGTTTGTCTTTGAGTGACAACTCGGTGGCTTGCTTGTCGACTTGCGACTGCAACGTTGCGATCAGCCGATGGCAAGCTTCGAGGTCGTCGGGAAGCCCGTCGCCAGAGAATTCCTTCGCATCCATGATGCGTGATTGTACGCATCATGGATGAAAAGTGTTTGATGTTTTTAAGCGACTTTCATTCGCTTTCTTCTTTTCTTTGCCGAGCTGAGCGAAACACCGGCGATCCACATCGCAAGCTCGACCGAATCGATGGTGATGTGCGATTGATCACGTTGTGGTTTTGGCAACTCGACGGTTCCCCGTTCAAGCCTCCTGTACCACAAGGTCAATCCGCCGGTCTCCCACCACAGAGCTTTGATACGGTCTCGCTTTCGATTGACGAACAGGAACAACGAGCCATCGGTGACGCTCCGGCCGAGCGAACCAGTGACGATGCCGGTCAATCCGTCAAAGCCTTTGCGAAAGTCGACCGGCTCGGTGCAAAGGTAGATCGGCGTACCATCGGGTAGTCCGATCATGGTTGAACCTGTCCCAATGGTGCCGGTTGGTTCTCGGTGGGCACTTCGACGCGGATTCGGATGCCGCCTGGCAATTCGATGGTCGCCTTGGCGTGGGTTGCCGGCGTGCGATGTTGCTCGGGCTTTGCCTGAAACGCGACCGGCATGAACCTAGCGGTTGTGAGAGCGTTTTGGGTTTGGGGCGATTGCAGCTTCCGCTTCCAACTATAGAACGAGGGCTGGGAAACACCTTCGTCCGCACAGAACTGAGCGACGGTCATCTGTGCCTGCTGGAATCGTCGCAAACGCTCCGCCCAGAGCTTGGCGGTTTCGGATCGGGTCATGGGTTTTCTCCATACGGGAAACAAGTCAAAACCCACGAACCTAAACCACGCGCCTACAACGGTTCTGGTGTACGGTTACGATTCCGCAGGTCTCGGCAACGTAACGAACCAGTGACTCGCTGCAATGTGTTGTCAGGTTATCCGCGATGATTCGGTAACTTGCATTCGGATCCTGGAGGATGAGGTTCTCCAAGTTCTCGAGATAGTCGATTTCGGTACGGGTTTGGCGAATCATCGGACAAAGGACTTGACCTGTTGCAACATCAAAGTTGCCGAACAAGCAGAGCGTTCCATGGCGGGTGTATTCGTATTCACGCATGGCAGGCATTCCCGGGCAAACGGGATGGTCCGGCGCGATCCGCTGCAGTGCTTGAATCCCGGTTTGCTCGTCGATGCAAATCGTGTGAATGCCGTGCCGCTCATAGGCTTCGATCGCCTCTGCATAAGCTTGACAAACAGATGCGACGCGTTGGTCGTAGAGAGGATCGGCTTTGTCTTTGCTTGTCAGCCAGTACTTGTTCTTGTGGGGCCTGATCTTGGCACGCCGCAGAAGTTTGTTAATCCAGCGACCACTGATCGACTCGAGGACCTTCTCCGTCATCAAGTGCAGACGGAGCTCGCTTCCGCTCCATCTGGCAATCGGTCGTTTGTTTTTTTGGGATCTTCACAGGCCGTCTTGAAGACCGCGGCCTGTTGTTCCGCAGTCATGCGTGGTGGACGTCCACTCCGTTTGCGGTCGGATAACAGCGTTATAATCTCGGCTTCAAGGACATGTCTCTCTTGGCTGCACTCGATATCGATCAACCGCTCCCAGTTGTCACGCCACCTTCGACGCCAACGGCCGACGGCATCGTGCTGCAAACCAAGCCGATCCTCGATCTCTTCGTTGTTGTGGCCGTCGAACGCGAGAAGAATGATCTTGCTGCGTTGGGCGAGCGCAACGCTTGCCGACCTGGATTTTGCAAATGTCTGAAGAATCGCCTGCTGTTTTTCGGTCACAATGACCTTTGCTGCCTTCCCTGGCATCGCTTATCCTCCGGTGAAGTTGGTGAGAGTGAACAGCTTGCTCAACTCACCGATTCCAAGCAATACCAATTGGTTCCTGCGGCACTAGTTGTGGATCAGCGTCGGCTGGACCTGCATCTGATCAGCGATTTGGGAGACGGGAATCTTGTCGACCAGGTGTTTGCGAACGGCGGCCGCCTTGTCAGCAGCCGAGAAAGAGCGTCGTTTTCGTGTCATGGTAAATCCTCCAATGGTGAAAATAACTCACCGAAGGTAGATTTCCAATTTCAAGAGAGGCAGCACACGCTGAGTTCACATCAAGTTCGTCTCACAATTCCCAGTCATGAAATACACTGGGAGAGAGGACGCTTGATGTCTCTATCCGCCATTCAGAAGTTTCTCGGCTCTTCTGGCTTTCATATGACTTGCCACATCCCACAACGTCTTGTACACGGCAATCTGACTCTTGAATCGAGTTGCAAAGGGGACGCTTGGCACCACTGCAGAGCCGCCATTCTTGTAGTAAGGCTGGGAGTTTTTCGCCCCAATCACGGAGCGGTCTTGGCCGTATTGACAACGCAAGTATTCGTACAGCAAGACGGAAATGGTATCCAAGGCATCGAGCGGTCGACCAGATGCGCCAATAGCGAATTCCTTTCGGCTGAAAAAACGTCCGTCTCGAATAGCGTTGGACACCTCGCTATGCAGCTTAACACGCTGCTCGGTATAGCCACCTTGCTCAAACTGTTCCACAGGTGCTCTTGCGAGACTAACTGCGTCCAATGCGGTATCCAGGAATAACTCCGCAAGGTACGAATCATGCTTGTAACGCTCAACAAAGAACTCACTTGTTCGTCGATCGCTGAGGCTTTCTTCTGGGAAGATACTGGTATTGCTTGGAAGCAACGCGGTCAACGCCCAGCGTGTAAAACTGGCAAATCTGCATAGCATCAAATGTACAATCTCGTCATTTGCAAGTCCGTTGCGAAACCGCCTTGGAGATTTGCATCTCAATCGCAAATCATCGCCGCCACTTGACCGAAATTCTACGGCATTGCATACCATAAAAATCTGGTATAGCTTCTCCAATATCTCATCACCACGGACCCGTTTCCTTTCCTTTGTTTGGCTCAACTTTCGCAAAGTGGCGACCCAGTATCTGCAGTAAAGGTTGGTGTCGGAGCCAAATACGAGGGCATGGACGAGCAACTCAGCGTAAATTTCCATGGATCGGTGATAGCACTCGTGACTAAAAGGACGCGCGTCCTCCAGCTTCGAGTCAACTTCCGCGAATTTGCGTTGAAAGAAATCAGCAAACTCCACCTCGTCTGCTGCAAATTGAGCTTCGAAGATTGCGTGACCAACCTCATGGAAAAACACCAACACTCGCTCAGGGTTTAGCAAGTGTTCTAAGTCCAATCGAACGTTTAGCAGAAGATGGCTGGATCTTCGGTTCGCTTCTTTTCCGGAGAACCGCTTAGCATTCATGCTTTCGATCGGTTGCTGGAAAGCGGTAGAGCAAATTCCACCGAAGCGTTCTGGATTCGCTTCGTTTACATCGCAGTAGGCTCTTCGGTAAAGGCCAAGTGAAGATTTCATCACAGCATCAAACGCGCCCATGAATTTGGTCAGCCCTCCTCGGAGATGAAGGTGCTTTTCGTGGAGCGTACGAGAGGCGGTGGCGATGGACACTCGGTCGCTCAAGCTTGACTGAAGTGCCTCTGCATATCGCTCGATCATTGGAACTACGGATTCATAGCCTGACGACGGTGGCACATCCTTTAGGAATTCTCCTACGGCAGCAAATGATTCATAGAGGTCCACAACCTCGGTCATGCTTGAGGAGTCCCTCAGCAGTTCACAGTATTCGCGGACGAGCCGTTCGATCCCAATAGCTATTGAGCTAGGGATATCGGCAGAAATGCAACTTGACCAGTCATCATACCCCTCACCGCGCAACAGCTTTCTTTTCGCGTTTAACGAAGTTTTTTCGAGGCATTCGACCCAGTTGAAATGATGTCCCGACGTGGCACTACTCTCATGTTCGTGTGATACAGCATTGGTTGGCAAAGACAATTGAGACATCAGTCTCAGGATCCCTGACTCTTGCGATTGTTCGGAAACAGTAATCTTGAAGTAGACGTCGCGAAAGATATCTAGAAATCTTCTCGCCTTGATTAGTCCGTTTTCACTCAGCTCAGATTCGGCGATGTCAATGGACAGGTCACCTTGCCCTAGCTCAAGGATTCCTTGAGGTACGCTTACGCTTTTTACTTCACTCAAAAGTTGATTCACTTCATGCAAGTGACCTGGGCTTATGTTGACAACAAACCTTCCTCTAAGAGAGCCATGGACTTCGACAGACGGATCCAATATCGCCTTATATGGAACGGCCCACGACGAATGTGTGGATGCAAATAGATGGTTCGACGCATCAGTTGTAAATCCTATCATCGAATGAAGCTTTCCAAATCTTTCGTCACAGATTCGGTCTCCAAGTGTTGCTACGCTGGGACTAGCGTGATCGAAAACGTCGCAGACACGAAGTGTTCTACACCTTTCTACTGCACCAAATGCCTCTTCTGGATCGTTTGTCAAAATGAATAGAACGATGTCATCCGAGCCCTGGGAGTCGAATACCATAAAGCGGAATCGTTGCGCTGAATCTGTCGGAGGAATCGTCCGCGCGATGCATTCAATTGTTGCCTCAAGAAGGCGTCCACCATGACCAATCTCAGTATGGGCATTTAGTGAGAGGTGAGAAATTATGCATGATGAGAAAGATTCCGTACCGCAATTCAGACTGAAGTCTTCAATGTCTGATGATGGCGAGCAGAAGTCTAATGAACTGACGGCAATTGATCCTGAAGCACGGATTGCTTTTTCTCGGGAATCCAATTCAGGCTGGAATAGCACCGATAGTCTTGTCGCTTCGGGCAGCTTTGCGGCAATCTTGGGAATAGATTCGAGTTCGACCGGAACAAGACACACATCGTCAGATTCGCCGAAAACGACAAGTGGGAGAACTTGATAGAAAAATTCAGGAAGCGTTTCTGTAGAGTTGATTCTCGCTCGTGCATCGGCTTCCTCTCGAAGCAAACAGCACACGTCTCGAACGTTTTGTACAACCCGAAGTAATCCCTTCTTTGATTCTTCTTCGCTCCGATGGCAAGTGCGCGAGCTATGCCGATTATCGAAATAGATTAGCAGCAATGCAAACGGAAGATACTGCAGTCGGCCTGAGCAGGCGTCGCCCTCCAGAACATTCACTGTCAAGACGGCCCATTGCTCCGACTGTCACCAGGTGTCAGCTTCGTCTGCACCCGACTTGATGGGCGCCCAATCGGAACCCAAAATGCTGCGATACCCAAGGTGAAATCGTTCTGCAAGGCGGATGTTGCGGATGGTACGAACGGGCTTTGCGGCCTGGTAGTTACAACGGCTTCTTTAGTGGTGGCGCAACCGTTGGCGGTCAATTTTACTTCCAGCCCACCTTCTTCCAAACGCAAATCAATCAACCTGTGACTTGATAGTACGAGAAGTTCGCGGCTGAAAAGTGGCTCTGAAAGCGAGACTTCTGTCAGAGCATCGTCAGCTCGTGCGTCACCAGCATTGCGAAGACCATATTGCTTCACGCGACTGATCGCCTCGGGATCCGTCTTAATGAATGATTGCACAGCTGGCCAAGTACCCCGGGTCATGACAATGCGGTCAAACGTTTCGCAAAACGCTTTAACACAAATGGCCACACTGTCGTCAGTACTGCCGTGTTCAATCGATGAATTGAGCCGTGACAAAAGCAGCTCCATTCTCATAAATGCAATTGTCGTAAGCTCCTCTGCAAGACAATCAAAATTGCGAGATCGAATACTGTCATGAATCGCACCCACCGAAGTCTTTTTCCGAAGATCATCCCAACATCTGGAGAACCACTTCGGCACTTCTTGTTTGCAAGTGAAGCATGCTGCTAGGCAATCGATCATGCATGAAAGAAGCTGGTGCGCATCCTTGTTGTCCTCGACTCCATCATGCCAAGCTCGTTTCTGTTCGACACTGGATGGATCTCCATCAGCAATCGCGAAGGCCAATCGTGAAGCTGCTCTAGGAAGCGAAACTTTAGGATCGTCCTCGGCACGTCGTGCGGCAGAGCCACGCTTTTCTGGCGCTTTCAGCATGCGGATGAACTCACTCTTACTATCCGTATTCATTGTTACTTCGCTTCCATGCGTCGTGTGTTTTTCTGGATCAGACACTACAATGGGGGGGGCGTCTCGGATTGTCAAGCATGATGTTGTTCGAGGGTTATGAATCAGTCGAATAATGTGACTCGCGATCCGTCGTCGGGGCTCTGATCCCGAACAGTACGGTGACGCGACGGCATTCCGACAATTGCCGATGCCGCTCCCTCTGAGGAAGACACAGCAACAACTGAAAAGGTGTTCGCGGTAACAGCCAAATGTTCGGAATGGCAAAGAAATTCTTCGATTTTTGGTGACATAGCACTCACTGCCAGCACGCGAATCCCCAAAGCTCGGATCGCGTCGAGAATGCTGTGCTCGAGAATGTCTTTGCAGACTAGGAATGCAACCAAGATACCGTCCACCACGTACGCCGTTAACTTGCGTTTGCGGCTAATTGCCTCCCTGAGCGGCTCGCGGTCACCCGGCCGTTTGAATCGAAAATCTCCGAACTTCGAGTGCTGTATGGAATCAATCCGTGGGCTTCCGTTGGCGTAATCCTCTCTTGCCAGAAAGACCATCAGGCGATTCTCGCGTTGGTTAGTGCCCGGCATATCAACATGAGCAGAACCCGCAACCACGATCCTCCAGTCAGCGATGAGCTGAAGACGTTCCCGAATCAGACGCCAACCGCTCTCGTCGCAACAGAGCTCGGGGCAAACAACAATGTTCGAACCTCTTTTGATTGCTTCGGTGACACCGTCGACCAAATCATCACTTGAAAAAAAGGAGTCGAGTGGACGCACACCCCAGAATCCGTCATCATCCGATTCGAACGCATATTGAGTATGTAGCTGCTCGAAGTCGACGTCCGGCGTGCAAACCACGGATACAACGGCACGGTCAATACGAGTAACCTCACGCAGGCATCCCTCAAACCGTTGGCTGAGAGTTAGTTCGAACGGCAATGCTGGTGCCAATCTCACGTAGAATAGTCTGTCGAGGTAATCCTCAATGCGAACGCGACGAAACCCGATTTCGCGTTGTTCACGCAACAAATCATAAGCCAACCACTTAGCAGGGATCAGCATTCCCTCGGAAATCTCCATATCTCCATAACCCCAAAAATCCCTGAACATCGATGGCCAATGTTCTTTGTATGCGGCGTCAAGACATTCCCCGGCAAGTCTTGCACTTAAAATCGGCGCAGAACGCTTCTTCACACCAACCTGTATCAATTCCTTCTCGAAATAATCACGGAAAAGTTGGACAACGGAAGACTGCACGTAGTAATGCTCTTTTGCCTGCTCCTCGCAATTCAATCTGAGTGCGGAGTAAACCTCTCCCCCGTCCCAATCATCGTACACGAGTTGCACTTGCTTTTCCGCTAGCAAATCGTAGTAGAGGTGCTCTTGTCCACGGCACTCGTGAAGAAGCAATTCCACGCATTCAATCACGTGAATGCTGCAGTTTTCGGTAAGTCTTGATGACTTGACGGTTCCTGCTGACAACTATCCGCCCCGGGTTGAAAGTGGTCGAGATTCTTAGCAGGAGTTTTTCACTGCCTTACTCAGCTAGAATTCCAAGTGTAGCAGGTGATCCCCCACGCCCAAGGGTGCGGCAATACACCTCATTCAGAGAGGTCAGCATTTGACATGAGAGCACTTCAAGCTTCGCTGCTGACAGAACGCCCAACGGAAAGGCATAATCGGGAAAAGTGCACGTTTCGCGCACGAAACGATGCGACTGCGTGCGATTCTTGGAGAGAAAACATGCCTGAATCCCCGCAAATACGCGTGATCTTGGGGAGCTTGTCCGCACTGGGGGGTGCAGGGGACGCGGATAATCATTTAATTCGGCCGAGGATCACCAAACTGTCCGACTTACGATCATGCACGTTTTTCAATGCACGAAACGAGGAGCAAAGCGGCGGATTGAGTGAGCGCGGCGGAAACTCAGAACCATCAAAACGCCGCAAAAGCAATGATTATTGGGTCTTTAAGTTCCATTCGGGACGTAGTCGGGATTCTCCCTGAGCGGTCGATATCAGCTCTGGCTCTCCAACTGTCCACTCCCAGTGAAGTGCACGAAACGATGCACGATACGTAGGCTTTCCGCGTGCAATCGATGGAAAGCTTGGAACAGTGATCGTGCTAGAACACTGGGATTCTCGCGTTTTTCGTTGGTTCGTGTTTAGCTGGCAGCGCGTAGGTCATCGGTTCAAGTCCGTTATCCTCCACTCAAAGGCACTTTGCGAATCGTCGCAAAGTGTCTTTTTTCTTGGACTTACGCCAAAACCAGGGCTTTCAAGCATATCTTGAAGGACAGCGTGTTCGGATAAGTGTTCGGATAAGGCCCTGATTTGTTCGGATAAGGCTTTGCGTAAGAGACGCTTCGCTGGGGATCGACTGATCGGTTTCCCGAATGCACTCGTCGAAGCTCTGAAGACACGCCCAAGTGATGCAAGGAACTATGAGGCCAGAACGTCTCACGTTGCGATCGAGGTATTTCGATTGCATCGGAAATGCGTGCCTGACTGGCTCGCGGTTCGGGAAAAAAATCGTTTGAGTGCAAGTTTGCTGTATTGCACAGCTAATGATTGCTCTGTCGGTACTTTTCCGAAATGATTCTGACGGTCACCATGCGACCGCAAGTGGGGTGAGGGGCACGCATCGGCGTTGATTGCCGCGTGTCGTCGATCATGAATGGTATCGGCAGCATGGTTACCTCGGGCGAGTGCTTTCAGTACAGGGCACTGCACGAAATGAGTGAGTCCAAAGAGGTGGATCTGATGATTGCGGTCAACCGTTACCGTGCAGGCTTTCAAAATGACTTTGCCAACCGGATGCGATAGTGATTACAAAAAAATCTTCCTCTTTGTTTTACCAAAGCCGGTAAGCCGCTTATTTGTAGGCTGGAACAAGCCGTGCGCAGTTCCGGCAAAGTGCAATCAAACGGTCGTCCATGCCGGAACTGCGCACGGCTTACTCCAGCCTGCATCGATTGCCACGAAACGATTGGCGATGTTGCTTTCCTAAGCCGGACGCTCTCGTGAGTGGCTTGGTATTGCGAACACTCGGCGCCTGGAGACGGTCGGGTTAAACAGATAGAGCAGCACGAGCATGCAGTACTTGTCGAAGTGCAACTCACGATTACTCGCTTTGTCTCGCTCGCATTTTTCGCGATGAAGACGCTCCAGCAAAGGGAGCAGCATGTCGAAGTATTTCAGTCCTTGAATGTATTGGCTTTGAACCTTAGGGGCATCCTGGGAGTCTTTCCCGAGGTCAGCACATTGGGGCTTTTTATCGTCAGCTTGTGGCGAGACGAGCTTTCGTCTCTTCGGCAGGGATTTGGGTTTGCGTGGTGGCGTTTGCACGGTCGAGAACCATTGGCGATGACAACTTGGCAGGCTCCGGTGTCATTCACTTGCGAGCGCAAAAGCCGTGCCAAATTCAATGGAAATTCATCGCGCAAATCTCTACCCGAACAGGATTGCCCCTTTCCCCTTTTTGGTTCTTCCAGGTCATTGGGATCGGTGGTCCTTGCTGCTTATGTTGCTGCCGGCATGTCGGGGCAAACGATGTTGAGGAACATATATGTTTGTCCAGTTGTTCGGGTCGAGCTTTGTTTGAAAACGGAGTCCGTTCATGACCGTCGCCGAAAGACGTCGACCTTTTCAGTGGCTACCATAGCACTCGACGTCGCGGACGGAGTCACTCGAGCTTTCGTCCTTCATTAATTCAGCAACCAATCCTGTGACCTTTCACGTTGCCGGCTCTTCGCCGACGATGTCAGCTGTCACGACAAGTAGTGCATTGAATGATTTCGCAAATAAGACGAAGAGCTTCGCGTCGGTCGCGCAATTCGAATCGTTTACGGATCGAGCGACTCGAGTCGCGCCGCCTTTTGACCGCCACCCTGTTCGGCCCCGAAAATGTCATCGATACGAATGAAGCGTCGGACATCCTAATTGTGATGGCTGACCTGGACGGCGATGGCGACCTGGATCAAGTCGGCGGCGATGACGGCGTGTTCTGGTACGAAAACAACGGCTTCGGCCAATTCGGCTTCGAACAAGAAATCGCCGATGCGGTCGTGGGGTTCAACGTTCGCGACATTGACGTGGGTGATATCGATGGCGACGGCGATCTGGACGTGGTCGCATCGTCCATTTCAAACAGCCGGGTGCAGTGGTGGGCCAACGACGGCTCAGGTGGATTCGGGACGTCACAAGTTATCACCGATCAAAGCAGCGTCGGTGCGTCGGTCGCGTTGGCGGATTTCGACGACGACGGCGACTTGGACGTGATCGCCGACGGCGACGGGGTGGATCGATACCGCAACGACGGCTTTGGTGGGTTTTCGACGGCGGGCAACTTTGTCTTCGCGACCAGCTATCTGGATGTCGCGGATTTCAACGGTGACGCTGTGATGGACGTCCTTGCGGCAGATGCGACCGACGACAGCATCACCTTGCTGACCGGCACGACCAGCGGCATCGTGTTGATCAACGATCCGGGCAATTTGATCGCAGCGGATTTGGACGGCGACGGTGATCAAGATATCGTCGCCACATCACAAGCCGATGGAGAACTGCTGTGGTACGAGAACACAAGTCCGACCGGCAACCTGTTGGCGGGCATCCCACTGATTACGACGATCGACAGCTCTTTGCCCGGCGCCTTCGATGTGCAAGCAGGTGATTTGGACGGCGATGGTGATCTGGACCTGCTGGCCGCGGGTTCCAGCGGCGACACGGTTGCCTGGTACGAAAACGATGGTGCAACCGCTCCGTCGTTCACTCGACACACGCTGACGACGTCTGCCCAAGGCGTCGAGAATGTGGCGATCGCCGATATCGACGGCGATGGCAATCTTGATGTCTCGTATGTATCGGCCGGCGACAATCGACGAGTCTGGCGTCGCAACTTGGAACCGACGGTCGTCAACGATACGGCTGATACTGATGACGGCGACATCCTGAATGGAACCACGACACTCCGTGAAGCGATCGGGCGCGCCAATCAAGTTCGTGGCGTGAACCTCATTACGTTTAGCTCGCTGTTTGACTCTCCACAAACCATCCTTCTCGATTCGCAGCTACCCACGATCACCGATGACCTGACAATCACCGGCCCCGGCGCTGAGCTGTTGACATTGGACGCAGGCGACGGGGACGACAACACGTTTGCGACCGGTGATGGTTTCCGAATCTTCAGGATCAACGATGGTGAATTTGGCGAGATTGAAGTCACGCTTAGCAGCATGCGTTTGACGGGCGGCGACACAGCCAATGGAGCCACGGGCATGACGGGCTACGACGGACTCCGAAACGGCCCCGGAGGACCGGGCGGCAGGGGTGGCGACGGTGTCGACGGGGGAGTGATCTGGTCGACAGAGAACCTGACCATCGTCGATGCCATCCTCTCGGGCAATGCGACGGGCGATGGAGGCAGGGGAGGAACCGGCGGGAACGCGGGGCCGACCGCGTTCACCTTCGACGCAGGCCCCGGGGGGCCTGGTGGCGACGGAGGCAACGGTGCCGCGATCTGGAGCAACGCATCGCTTACCGTTCTCAACTCGACCATCAGTGGTAATCGGGCGGGCGCCGGTGGAGCGGGAGGATTCGGAGGCAATGGTTCGCTCGCCTCAGAGAGCGCGGACGGTGATGGTGGCAGTGGAGGAACCGGTGGATTCGGCGGAGCCATCTTCAGTACCGGAGTCGTCACGATCACCGAGAGTGTGATCGATGACAATCGGGCCGGAAACGGTGGTGGCGGAACGCCCGCGGGTGTTTTCGGAAATCGCGGTGGTTCGGGGGGAAGCGGCGGCAAGGGAGGAGGATTGTTCCTGGACGGTCCACCTGCCTCGGTGGTCCGAACGACCATCGAAAACAATCGTTCCGGCGTAGGCAGCTCGGGTTCGACCGGGACGCGAAACGGCAACGGCGGAAACGGTGGAACCGGAGGTGGAATCCACAGCAATGTCTCGCTGACGATTCGAGACAGCCTAATTGCGGACAATCAAACCGGTCGCGGAAATCGCCCCGGCAACGGCATCCCGATCCTATCCGAAAGCGGAGGCGATGGAGGCAACGGTGGTGGCATTTATGCGACGGCCAGTCTGGCAATCATTAACAGTACAATCAGCGGAAACTTAACCGGAAGCGGGGGAAGCGGCGGGTTCTCGGCAGCAGGAGACGGAGGTGACGGGGCCGGAATCTTCGCCAGTGATGATCTCTCAGTAGAAGTGAGTACGATCACCGACAATCGTACCCGTGCCGGAGGTTCCAGGACCAATGGGGCGAATGGCTCCGGAGGCGCTGGAGGTGGAATTCTTGTTTCCAATGCCAACGCGACCCGCATTCTTGAAATTCACAACTCGATCATCGCTGAAAACACGGCCGAGGGTAACGCACCCGACCTCATTTTTGCTTCCGGAGGACCGCTCGATTTTCGCTACAATTTGGTAGGAGATCGCGAGGGTAGCACCCTGATCGAGTCGCAAACGCCCGACGCCAATGGGAATCTGATCGGTGATTCTGGTGGGCTGGGCAGCATCAATCCGGGGCTCGACTCTCTGGCCGACAATGGGGGCCCGACACGGACGCACGCCTTGCTTCCGGTGAGTCCCGCCATCAATTCGGGTGACCCAAGTTTTGATCCCAACGCATTCTCACCACTCTTGATCACCGATCAACGAGGCGATGGCTTCGACCGAGTCGAAAGCGGACGCGTGGACCGAGGGTCCTTTGAAACGCTGGAATCGCCGCCGGTACTCAATAGCTTCACGCGTTACTTGCCGCTAACTTCGGTCACCAGTGCGGACACGCTGATTTTCCGAGCGACCTTCGACGAAGAAGTCAGCAACGTCGACGAAAACGATTTTGCGGTCGGAGGTGATTCGAGTTCCATTATCACCGGCGTCGCTGCCGTTCAAGGGACCGGTGAAGTGATCTACGAGATCACTGTTTCCGGAGGAGACTTGGGGGATTTCAACGGTCTGGTCGGTCTGGATCTCTCGCCGACACAAGACATCACCGATTTGTTCGGAAAAGCCTTGCCTAGCACCGAACCGGCGGTCGACGAAACATATCTCGTCGACAACGTTGCGCCTCAAGTGGAGGGTGTGACAATCAATGACGGATCGAACTCGCGTTCACAGGTCACTTCGGTCAGCGTCGTCTTCGATCAAGAAGTCGACCATACCTTGCTGCAGACCGCATTCGCATTGACCAACATCGACAACGACACGCCGGTTGGATCGATCGCCATCGCCGCGACCGACAGCGGAGGCAAGACGACAGCCGTGCTGACGTTTAGCGGTTCATCCACGTTCGACCGATTAGGAACCGGCGTGCTGGGCGACTCGCTCGCCGACGGTAACTACCGACTGGATATCGCCGCGGCGCAGATCGTCCGCAGCGACACAAGCACCGCGATGGCAGCGGACTATATCTTCGGCGGTCAAACGGCGGGCCAACCCAACAACGACAACTTCTTTCGTCATTACGGAGACGCTAACGGAGATGGATTCACTAACTTCACCGATTTCGCTAGCGGATTCCTACCCGCATTCGCAACATCTCAAGGGGATGCAGGGTTCCGCGCCGACTTAGACAACAACGGAGACGGCTCCGACAACTTCACCGACTTCGCCGAAGGATTCCTGCCGAATTTCGCAACCGGTCGCCAGTAGTCAAAGCCGGCATGCCCTCGGCGCTTGTGAGCAAAAAGGGGAAAGGGGTTTTATGAAAGGAAAAGGGGCAATCGTGTTCGGCACTCTGCTTACTTTGCGTCGTGTGATCGAGAATCGTAGCATGGTTAGAACGCTATTTGAATGAGTACGACGGATTGCGTTGCGATTGGAGTTGATGACCGCGCAGCAGCGACGGCAGGCGAGCATGGATTGCAATGCTCTCTGGTCAGTCTTTACGGCGTGGCCGATTTGGTCTCGTCGTGCTGTTTTAGCTTTTCAAGATGAGCGACCAGTTCTTCTTCGCTCGCCAATCCCGTGAAGTAGTAGCTGATCATCTCAAAGGTGCGTTTGGTCGGTTTGCGGCCGGTCCAGAGATTGATCAGCAGGCAAGCGATGATCGCGCAGTAAACCTGAATCTCAATTCCGTTTTGACTGTGGCTGATCAAATGCGAGCAGCCAAGAAACTGCTTGTAGAACCTGAAGAAAATTTCAATGATCCATCTCTGAGAATAGATGAAGGCGATCGTCTCCGCTGGCACATCGAGTAGGTTCGTTGCAATCCGTAGGATGCCGTCACTGTTGGGAGCCGTCGAGCCTTTTGCTTTTCCGCCCGTTCGGTTCTGGTGCGGCGTGCAGCGAATTTGAATCAGTCGAATCGGGTGATCTGGTTTATCGGAGTTTTTGCTCGTCTTGCCGAGGAGCACGACTTGATCACTCAGCACCTCGGCTTGGACTGCCGCTTCAGATAGCTCTCGCTGCTCAATCACTTCATAGACGCTGTTGTCACGAAGTCGGCAAACGTAGCTGCTTTGGTTACGCACGATCTGATTGAATAGCGTGAACTTGGCGTAGCCACGATCCATGACATACAAGTGATCCTTTTCGATCGTCCGCTGAGCGACCGCTCGTTCATCGTTCTCGCCACCACCGTTGGGTGTTACATCGATTCGCGTGGGGATGCAGCGCTCCACTTCGAAGTGTGTGTGCAATCGCTATTGCACCAAGCCGCTACCCTCGGTCTGCTTCAAGATCGAAGCCTGCAACAGGCTGGGAAGTGCGGAGACAATCGAACCATCCACCAGGGTAATGGTTTGGTGGATCTCACTGAGCCTAGCGTCACGGCCGACCGGGGCGGCTTGCTCTCCCAGTTCCTGGATGACCTCTTTGAGGAGACTGGCATCGAAGAGTCGCGACGCCTCGCTGAGTGAACCGAGCGAAGTGCGTTTGCAGCCGAGTTTCTTCTTCACCTTGGCTAACTCGCTCGCCTGTGCCATGGCCCGGAGGCTGGAGACGGTCGGGTTGAACAGATAGAGCAGCGCGAGCATGCAGTACTTGTCGAAGTGCAACTCACGGTTATTTGCTTTGTCTCGCTCGCATTTCTCGCGATGAAGACGCTCCAGCAAAGGGAGCAGCATGTCGAAGTATTTCAGTCCTTGAATGTCTTGGTTTTTTACCCTGGGGGCATCCTGGGAGTCTTTCCTGACGTCAGCATCTTGCGTCTTTTCATCGTCAGCGTGTGACGAGACGCGTTTTCGTCTCCTCGGTGGGGATTTGGGTTTGCGTGATGGCGTTTGCACGGTCGAGAACCATTGACGATGACAACTTGGCAGGCTCGGATGTCATTGACTTGCGAGCGCAAAAGTCGTGCCAGATTCAATGGAAATTCATCGCGCAAATCTCGGGCCGAACAGGATTGCCCCTTTCCCCTTTTCTTCGCCTGCACTGATGGCTAAACAATCTAACCGAGGATGCCTTGGATTGGGGCAATCACTTGCTTCGATGCCATGTCCGATCAATTCTTGACGGGGCATCGGTGGCTTTAAGCGTTGTTCATCCAGCCGGTGCCAAGGGCGACGGTTGGGAGAGCAGGCGGCAAAGGGGCGATTTTCGCTAGACTTGAATCTAATCGTGTAACACATTTCCACGCATCCCGCTTTGCATGGTGACGGCCGAGCAATGTTGTGGCGGAGGTCGTCGTGACCGGCCGTTGCCCTCACGTTATTGCCCTCACGTTATTGCCCCAGAGTACCAGGAGCTTGTCCATGAAATTTACAGCCAAACAGTGCGTCTTCGTCGCCGTTATTGCTGTCATCGCCGGCGTTGGTAGCGCGAACGACGCTGACGCTGGAAACGGCTGGCGTTGGTCCAAGCCGCTGAACCAGAAGCCAGGCAGTGCGTTCTATACGAGCAATCTCAAGAATCATCAACGGACGACAACGCGTCGTAAGAGCGTACACGCTTCGTACGTATCGCCGCGCCCGTATGTCCAGCCCAGAGTGGCATCACCTGCCGTTTATCCTCACATGATTGTTCAACCACCTTCCGTTGCGGTAAATCCGGTGGTCGCAAGTCCCATCGAAACGCATCCAACCGCGGGCGGTCAGATCATTCAGACGCCCGCGCTGTCTGTTCCAACGCCGACCAGGATGCCTTCGCAACTGGACGCGTGGATGGCTCATTAGTCAAGTTGACGTATCGTAACGAACGTAAACCTTTCACGACTCGTCCTTGCCGGTCAAGCATGTCAGGACGGCCTTGATCGCTGGCGTTCGTTGCGGTCCGATATTCTGTCGCTATGCGTCGACCGTTGAATGTTGGTTCGTCGACGTCACTGCATCCGAAACGGCGGGCAGGGTGAAATGAAATTCGCTGCCACCGCTTTGAGAGGTCTCGACCCAGATTCGGCCGTGATTGCATTCGACAATTCGTTTGCAGATTGCCAGGCCGATACCCGTCCCACGGTAATCGCTGCGGTTGTGCAGTCGGGTGAAGAGGTTAAAGATTCGATCGGCATACTGTGGTTCGATCCCAATCCCATTGTCTTCGATACAGAAGTGCCAATCACCGCTGTCGCGTCGCGCGCTGACGGCGATCTTCGGCTGTTGTTCGCAATACTTGATTGCGTTGCCGATCAGGTTCTGCAACAGCTGAACGAGTTGGGGTTTGGCAATTGTCACCACTGGTAATTCAGTTTCGGCGGTGACGACGGCGTTCGTGTCGTCGATGACCGTCGAAAGGATTTCGATTGCTTCTTGATAGGCTTCAGCGCTGTTAGTGCTTTCCTGTGTGGTCCGTGGCGTGTCGACGCGAGAGTACCGCAACAACCCCTGGATCATTTCACGCATCCGCTCACTCGCGTCGACCATAATGTCGATGTACCCGGTGGCCTCTGTGTCCATCGACTCGCAATGATCGCTACGCAATAGCTTTCCACATGTCGATATTGTCCGCAGCGGTTCCTGCATGTCGTGCGAGGCGACAAAGGCAAACCGTTCCAGCTCTTCGTTGCTGCGCCGCAGCTCGTCTGCCTGATCGGACAGGCGTTCGGACAAAAGTGTTTGACGTTCGGTGATTCGTCGCTGTTCATCCAGTTTGATGGTAACGAAACCGAGCAGCCCCAGAATGGTCCAAACCCCGATGAGGGGAGCAATCAAATTGGTGAGTAACTGACTGCGGTCGATTGCACTTAGATGTACTTGGGGGATATAGGCGACCAGGTGCATCGCCTGTTTTGCATCAACGGGCCGATTGGGAGGTTGGATGGTCTCACGAAAGAAAATGCCTTGATCGTTGATCAGCGGCCATGGCGTATTTGGGTCTCGGATCGCGTCCCAGACGCCGGGGAAAAAATGGTCAAATCGGTTCGGCGGCTCCGTCAGCAACAGATTCGAAAACCGTGGATATCGATCCGGTGACTGAATGAACACTCCGTTGTGGCCGACCAATAAGTTGTGGGGTTCGTCCGCCGGACCGTTTAGACTCGGCAGGAAGCCTTCTCCGATGTAGTTCGTGATGACAATTCCCAGTGGCTGATCATCATCGTCGTACACCTGCATTGCACATCGAATCACCTGCTTGAGTGGGAATTCGACGCGTCCGAATTCTTGATTGATATCGATACTGCTGATGTAGATGTCACTGGGGCCAAGTTTGCGAGCGTCCCCAAAGTATTCCCGTCCCGACTTGTCCTGAAGCGTGTCGGCATCGGTCAATTCGGCGCGGTCACCATGGACGTTGATCCGCAAGATCTCTTGGCCGGATAAATCCAACAATCGGATCTGATCGTACCCCTGGATGGCACTGCCAATCATTTTCCAGTCTTTTCCGAGAACTGGCAGAAATCGAGGTTCGACGAGCGCTTGGCGGACGCCATCGTGTTTTGCCAAGAATTCGATGTTCTTTACAAGCGGCGCGTAAAAGTGATTCAGTTCATGCGCGAGCAGTTGCAGCTTGCCCGACTCCTTTTCGATCAGGACGCGCCGGATGCGCGCCCGATTGATCTCATAGACCGTGTAGACCGCAACCGCGGATACGAGAAACAGGACGACCCACGGGAAGGTACGAATCTGCTTGTGCTTTCTGCTGGCGTTCGCCTCGCTAGGATTTCTCTGCATCAGGACAATATCCGTTGGTCGCGACGACATTCCGAATGAAGCAAGATTGATCGTCGGCTTCTTGCGTTGTCAAGACTACGACGTTGTATGCGTTGGGGATGGGTAAACCGCGATCGAATATTCGACAGACAAAGGCAGCCAGCAGCCCGATATCTTATTGCTTCGACATGATGCTGCCGCGGCTAGACGGCGCATCGACCATTCGCACAATCCGCGGCGGTGAGCATCAGCCGTTGAAAGTATATGCGGTAAGCGGGGCAACCCCCGATGATTACGGTGTAAGCGGCGGCGTCCATGGCGTCGACCGCTGGTTTCCCAGACCCCTTGATCCCGCGAATCTGTTGGATGCGATGGAAAACTAGTCCGTGCCGTTCTTCACATGAAGTAGCAAAGCCTTTGGTCAGACACGGTTAGATGCCCGGGGGATGTGTGAGTCGTGCGCTGTTTTGCCCTGTGTGTCGACCTGTGTGTCGACCGCCGCGATTACTGCGGATATCCACCCGGTTGCTTGGTGGCGGTTTCCTGAGTGTCGGCATACCAGGCCTTCAAACGCGAGAGCATCATTTCTGCTCGCGCACGGTTCTCCTCGACGACATCGTGTTGCTCTTGTGGATCGCGGGCCAATTGAAACAGTTGAACGCTCTCGTTCTCGAACGAACCCGGTTTGGCCTTGTGGTGCTGTACGACCAGTTTCCAGAGACCGTCTCGCATCGCTTCGCTTCGGGATCCATTGTTGCCCAGCGAGGCCCAGAACAACGGTCGAGGATTCAACGTTTTGTTTTGCAACACAACGTCCGAGAAATCGACTCCATCCAGCGTTAAATCGGAAGCGTCGACTCCGGCAATCGAGAGCAGTGTCGGCATCACGTCGATGGAAATCAGTGGTTGGTCGGACTCGGTGCCGGCATCGATTTTTGATGGCCACCACGCGATGGCAGGAACCTTGTGACCGCCTTCGTATACGGAGCCTTTGCCGCCGCGAAGGTCGGGGCTTCCGCTGGGGAACTCGCCGGCGGGACCATTGTCGGAAAAGAACAGGACGAACGTATTCTTCGCGATTCCAAGGTCGTCGAGGGTCCGGCGCAGTTGACCGATTCCCTGGTCAATCGGCATCGTCATGCCTTTGTATTTGTCAATTCGTTCTTGCTGGGATACTTCACGTCGGTTCCACCGATCCCAGTTCTCTTCGGTTCGGCGGACCGGATCGCCGGGAACCTGGACGGGATTATGAATGGCCTCGTGTGCCACGTATAAGCAAAAGGGTTGGTTGTCCGCCCCATGACGATGAACAAAGTCGACGGCATAGCGATTGATCAGTTCGGTCGAATAGCCGTCTTCGCGAGTTTCCTGGCGTCCGTGCCACCAGTCGTGTTTGTAGTGATCGCCAACGTGGCTGACGAAATCGATATTACCACTGTGGTACCCGATAAACTGGTCGAATCCATGATTTTGTGGATGGTAGTCGTCTGAGTTTTGCGGATATCCCTGATGCCACTTGCCGATCAGACCGGTCGCGTATCCGGCCTGTTTTAGCTTTTCGGCAAAGGTTGTTTCGGACAGTTGCAGTCCTTTTCGATGTTCCGGATGATCCGAGACCGGATGAATCACGGCCTCGATTCCGGCACGCTGTTGGTACCGGCCCGTCAGCAATCCGGCGCGAGTCGGTGAGCATACGGTTCCCGACGAGTGAAAGTCGACCAGCCGCATGCCCTCTGCCGCGAGCCGATCGATTTCTGGCGTCTGGAAATAGGGATTGCCAAAGCAACTGACGCCTTCATAGCCCATGTCGTCGACCATCACGACAATCAGATTCGGCGGCTGTGGGTCGGCGACCGCCGGCGATAAATCAACGATTGCGATCGCGATTATTAACAGAACAAGTTGTGTCACGTGATTCGTTATATCGTTCATCATTTGTCTCGGTTGTTCTATTGCCCGGTGTGCCAAGCTGCCATTCTATCGATTCTGCGCTGGAACGTTACTTACATGAGGCATTCTTTACTGGGCCGCGCATGCTTGGCCGGTTAATGTTTTTTGCTGTCGTGTTCACTGGCTTTATTTATTGGTGATTGGGCTGACATCTTATGCAATGTCTGACACGCCGATGGACGTCGTTGCCGCGATTGCCCTTCTTGAATCGCCGACTCGGCTGTCTTAGCATGAATGGATGTATTGGAGAGCTCCAGCCAACCAGGGCCGACGCCTGTCATGAATTTTGCTGCCGATTTCACGGCGATCGATTTCGAAACGGCGAGCCGCCGGTCCGACAGTGCGTGTCAATTGGGAGCCGTCAAGGTTCGCGGTGGAAAAATCGTGGACTCAGCGATGTGGTTGATCCGTCCTGAACCGTTGTACTTTAGCCCCATGAATATCCGAATTCATGGCATCCGTCCTGAACAGGTTCGCGACGAACCAACCTTCGGTGATTTATGGGACGAAGTCCAACAGCGGTTCGGTGATGATTGTCTGGTTGCCCACAACGCCAGCTTTGATATGGGCGTTTTGTTAGCGTGTTTGCGAAAGTCACGACGTCCGATTCCGGACTTGCATTACACGTGCACCCGCGCAATCGCCCGGCGAACTTGGCCGCAGCGGCGCCGTTACGGTCTGAAGCCGTTATCGGAGTGGTTGGGGACGGAGTTTAGGCATCACGATGCACTGGAGGATTCCGTCGCTTGCGCAAAAATATTGATCGCGGCAGGCATCGCCCGAGAGGCAGCGTCGTTGCCGGATTTGGAATCGCGATTGAGGCTGACGCGCGGACGAGCGGGCGACTGGGGGATGAAAGGCCCGATGAAACCGTCCGGCCGATCAGCGGGTCATTCAGCGGGCCGAAACTCGAGTCGGTCGGGTTCGAGAAGTCATTCGGCAGCGACACGTTCGTCCACAGCGATTTCGGACAGCCAATTCGGCGCTTTCGGTCGAGACGGCGTATTTGGCCGCGAGAGCGTTGGTGCTGCAGCAGAGCAAAAGAGCGGCTACGAAATTTCGCCCGCGGAACCCAAGGTCGACATCCAGCGACTGTTGATTCGCGCGGACTTTATTCAGCCGTTGGCCGGACAACACGTTGTTTTCAGCGGTCGGATGCAACAACTTTCTCGCGACGATGCGCTGCAGCTTGCTAGCCGACTGGGCGGTCAGTGTGACGATGCCGTGACCGGTCAAACGAATATGCTGGTCATCGGGGCTGAGGACGCGGGCGGCGATCCCCATCAGCAGACGGCCGAAACGCTTCGAGCGTCCGGGCAATCGATCCGCATTCTCAGTGAGGACGAATTTCTGTCGCTCGTCATCGCCCCGGCGCCGTGATGGGATCCGCAAGCGGATCCCATGCACCAAACGACCAAGAAAAATTGACGAAACATCGACGCGGTCATGGGCTCTTGTTCCTGATGGGCGTGAACTTCGCTTTTATCTTGGAACAAGTTTGGCAAATAACGATGCAACGATTAGCCGTGACGGTTGTGATTGGGTTAGCGATGTTGGCACTGGGCGGCCGTCGTTGTGCGGTCGCCGACGAGACCGAACCTGATTTAAGTGTCACAAGAACAATAAGTGTTACGAAAACAAGCCGAAGATATATGCCGTTCAACGTTCCCTTGAAAACTATCGGCGGCAGTCAGGTCTGGACCGACTATCGTTTTCGTGACGGCTATCGTCTGCAGCGTCACGCGTTGACCCGGCACTGGCGGGTGTTGGATAAGAACGATGTCCGACGCGCATGGGGCAACCGAGTCGAATGCCAGCGAAAGCTTGATCAGTTGCGACCGGCGGCCGCCGTCGGACAGTCGCCGCACTATGTCATCTTGATCCATGGATTGATGCGGACCAGTCGCTGCATGCTGCCGCTGGAACAGTCTCTTGCCGAGTCCGGGCAACCGAATGTGATTCGGTATTCCTACGCCAGCACTCGTTCGTCGATGGGGGATCACGCTGAGGCGCTGCGCGAGTTGATGGAAGACTTGCCTGCCGACGCGACATTTTCGTTTGTCGGACACAGCATGGGCAACATTGTCGTGCGGCGAATGATTGGCGATCTGCAGCGTGACGATGACCCGTGTGAAATCTTGAATCGTTGCAAGTCGATGGTGATGCTAGGTCCGCCAAACCAGGGTGCATCGATCGCAAGGAATCTGGCACCGACTGGTCTTTATGGCATCATTACCGGCAAGGGCGGGTTGGAACTCGGACCCCAGTGGGACGCGTTCGCGGAAAAACTTGCGATTCCGCCGTTCCCATTCGTGATCGTTGCGGGCGACGTCTCGGACAAGCCTGTTAAGAATCCCTTGGTCGCCGGTGATGGCGACTTTATCGTGAGCTTGGACGAGGTGGAACTGGAAGGGCGCGAGGCGCTTTATCGTTTACCGGTCCTGCACAGCTTTCTGATGAAAGATGCGGCCGCGATGAAAATCTGTGTCGATTTTATCGGCGAAAATTCAGCGGATCAGCGGTAAGCATCCAGCAACGCGCCGATCACCGAAGCTTGATCGCCACAAACCGAAAACGAAATAAGTGGCAATTCGCGGAATCCGTCCAGCGCATGCTGGTGGTACGCCTGTTCGACTGTTTGCAAATATCTTTCTCGCATCGATGCCGACAGATCGCATACGCCGCCTCCGATCACCAGCAAGTCGAAATCACCGATGTAATTGACCATCAACAGGGTGATTCCCAGCGCGTTGGCTTGGTCGTCGAACAACTGAACCGCCAGCGGGTCGTCCGCAGCGGCCAGTTCGCGTAGCTTTTTTGCCTTGTCGCGAATGCTGCCTTCGGCTTGGTTCAGCGGGTGGTCACGCCACTGACCCAGCGTGAGTCGATATCCCAATTGGTGGGTCAACGCGGTGAGCGATACGGCGGACTCAGCGGTGTTCAACGCGTTGCCGACTTTTAGCGATCGATCGTACTCGTAACGGAACGCGTCGACCGGCAGCATCAGGTGGCCGACATGCCCGGCACGCCCTTCCCGGCCCCGGATCGTTTCGCCTTGACGAACTTCGCCGCCACCCAGTCCGGTGCCGACGGCGACCATAAACAAAGTGTGCACATCGGTCGGGGTTGGCGTAAGGTTTGCGCTGTCGGCGTCATTGAGTGGTTTTTCGTCCCACTGGATCGCGCCGGTGCGAATCGCAAACTCGCCAAGCGCAGCGGCCTGGCCGTCACCGATGTACTTGACGCCCACCGAAGGATTCAGCCGACGCAATGACTGTTGCAGTAGTTCACGGATTGGACAACGATTCCATTTTCTTGCGTCCAAATTGGGCGTTGACAATAGAACGCCGTCGATCGTGGCAGGTCCGGGCGTTGCCAAGCTGACTTGTCGCAGCTGGTCGACGTTCAGGCCGAGTGCTTCGGATTCGATCACGATTTGGTTGGTGATGTCGGCCACGGTTGCTTCGGGGCCGTCCAGGGAACGCGTCGGAAATTGTTTCGAGATACACCGGAGTCGTTGATCCGGATCACCGATTGAAATCGTCGACGTCGTCCCGCCAACATCCACTCCGACAAAGTAATTCACGAATGGTTATCCAAGCTCGAACCAAGAATTCAAATACAGGCAAATTGTGACGAAACCATGCCGTCGTTGTAAGGCGGGGCTGGTGTACGATATTCGGGGGCCACATCATGATTTGGGATCGCAATCATTGGGAAACCGTGTCACGTCGGCGAGCAACCCGGTTGGCTGTCGTTTTGATTGCGGCGGCAAGCCGCGAGTGGGGCGAAGCGGCATTGTGCCGTGTTTTTCTTACCGATCGTTGAATCCGATTTATTCTCAAAACGCTCGAAAAGGAACACGGTGTCGCATCTTTATGCCAAATTCGCGGAGCGTGGTTGGCTGTACTCGCTGGCGATTCTGTTCAACCGAGTCGTGCCCGAGCGACTGTTTCGGTTTCGCTATTTTCATGTGTATCGACTTGATTCGTTTTCGATCGAGGCATCCGGTCAGCTCGCGTCACGGAACATCGTCGTCCATCGCTGCAGCCGTGCCGATGAAATAAAGATCGCGAGTGAGATAACCGGATGGCAGCCGCGATGCTCGCCCGGTATCCCTGGTCGTCCCGCCCCGGCGCTAGATCAGCCCGACCCTGTGCTTAATCAGCCCGACCCTGCGCTGGATCAGCCCGACCGTGCCCTGGATCAGCCCGACCGTGCCCTGGATCAGCCCGGCCGTGCCCTGGATCAGCCTGCGCGCATCGCTTATTTGGCCAGCGTCGACCAGCGCGCCGTCGGCGCGGTCTGGGTCGCCACCGGCGAATTCGACGAGCCTGAATTGGGTTTGCTGTATCGATTGCGCGATGACCAGTGCTGGTTGTTCTCGGCGCGAGTCAAAAAGGAATGCCGGCGAATGGGGATCTACGAGCGAATGCTTGCACAAGCAATTGACGGCGCAGGAAGCGCGACACTGTTGGCGGCAATCAATCCGTTGAATGTTGCCTCGATGGCGGCGCACCGCAAGTCTTTTTCGCGTGGCCACGAATCGATTCCGCGGGGCGATCATCCGTCGCAACATGCCCCCGTCGGTCGTTGTCTGGCGATGCGAGTGAGCAATGTCAGCCTGGCGTGGTGTTGGGGCGGATTGTCCGTTGATCGGCATGCCACGCTGGATCGGAGGGAAAGACCGATTCGAATCGAGGTTACATCCGAATTCGTAGGTTGAATCGGCTACTCACACGTGGTTGGATCGACCATAGTGGAGCTATGAGTTTGTTTGAACACGAGGCGGAACGCCTGCCCGCCGATTCTCACGTATCCGGAATTTTTCCGGCACCCGATCCGTCGGCAGTGGCGAGGCCGCGTGAGGAAGTACGTGACGAAGCACGACGCAATCGCTGGCTATCGGCCGTCGCGGTGGTCACGATGGTGTTGGCGGTCTTGGGGACGATCCTGATCGGCTGGCAAGTTCGAAAGTCGATCCGCGAATTGACTCGCCAATCACTCAAGTCAACTCTGGCGACCACCGTCATCGCGATCGAATCGTGGTTGGGCGAGCGACGTGACGATGCCGAGCAGCTATGTGCGCATCCGGACGTTAATCGGCGATGCGTCGACATGCTGGAGCGGGACGAACACGTCGGCGCGGCTGTTGAGGACAGTCCAGCGGAATCCGAAATGGTCGCACGACTGGGCAAGGCGATCGAGCAACAGTGGTTGTCGCCGCAATATCTCGGCTGGGTGCTGGTCGATTTTTCCGGCCAAGTGGTTGCGTCCGCCGAAGACGCGCTGGTTGGTCAGCAGTTGCCCTTTCCGTCGGACGCGATTCACCGCATCGAAACAGGTGAAAGTACCGTTTGTCGTCCGTTGGCGAGCCCCGTCGCCATTGCAGGTTCGAGTCAACCGATTCAAAAAGGGGACGCGATCATGTTGGCCATCGCGCCGGTCCGCCGCGGTGTCCGGCCGGTCGGCGCATTGGGCGTGATTTTGGATCCGACCGATCAGTTCAGTCATATCCTGGCGTCGGCGCATACGGGTGATACCGATGAAACTTATGCGTTCGATCGGGCGGGGATGATGATTTCGACTTGCCGTTTCGAAAGTCAGTTACGCGCAGCGGGAGTGCTGCCTAGCGATCCACAGGTCACCAGTCCGCTGCACGTTCGTTTGGTCGATCCCGGTGTTGATTTAACGCGTCAACAGGCGCTGCCGACCGACTGGCAACCGCGCGGTATGACGTTGATGGCGGACCAAGCCACGCGCGGTGCGACGGGAGAAGATATCCTGGGATACAACGGCTATCGCGGCGTGCCGGTTGTGGGCGCTTGGCGCTGGTTGCATTCCTATAATTTCGGTGTGGCAACCGAGATGGATGTCGCCGAAGCGTACGGGCCGATGCGGCTATTGAGAAATTCGTTCTTGGGCTTGTTCGCGTTGTTGGGCGGTTGTGTCGCGTCGATGCTGGCGCTCGCGAACGTGTTGCTGCGTGGTACGTCCAGCCGATCCGGTCTCGATGACCATCGCCGACTTGGCCAATACGAACTTGGCGAACTGATCGGAAGCGGAGGGATGGGAAGTGTCTATCATGGCAAGCATCAAATGCTGCGTCGCGACGTGGCCGTGAAAGTGCTCGAGGGAGAGAACGTCAATTCGAAAACGCTGTCACGATTCGAGCGTGAAGTCCAGTTAACGTCCCAGCTTCAGCATCCCAACACGATCGAGATTTACGACTACGGTCGGAGCCATGACGGTGCGTTTTATTATGTGATGGAATACGTCGATGGTCTTTCTTTGCAAGAATTGGTTCAGCAATTTGGTCGTCAGCCGCCCGGGCGTGTGATCGACTTGTTGGTCCAGATCTGCCGCTCGCTTGCCGAGGCGCACGCTGCATCGATCGTTCATCGCGATGTCAAGCCGGCCAATGTCTTGATCACGGCTCGGGCCGGGATATATGACTTGGTCAAAGTCGTCGACTTTGGCTTGGTCAAGCAAATCAATCGCGAGACGGTCCAGTTGACGCAGTCGGATGCCATTACCGGTTCGCCGCAATTCATGTCTCCCGAAGCGATTCGGGATGCGTCATCAGTTGATATGCGAAGCGACTTATATAGCGTCGGCGCGATCGGCTATTTTTTGTTGACCGGGGGCGGAATGTTCGAATCGGATTCGGCGGCGGATGTGTGTGTGAAGCAATTAAACGATGAACCGGAACGCCCCGAACGGATCGTCGGTGAGCCATTGCCCGACGATTTGCAAAATGTCTTGATGAGTTGTCTGCGAAAAAATCCCGACGATCGACCTTCATCTGTGGTCGAACTGGCCGATGCTTTGTCTCAGTGCATCGACACCGATCGCTGGGCGGAATCGGACAAATCGCAATGGTGGGACGACTTTTTTGGTTCACGTTGATCGTCGGCGTCGCCGCCGAGTGGGGCGTCGGTTGTCCCCGTGACGCGCTTGCCCGATTCGCGGATAATCAAAGCAACTGACCAATATCCTCTCACACTAAACCTGCGGTGAATATGTTCGGCTTGGGTCGAGGCGATCGTGCGGAAACCATCGACTGGTCGAGCTTGCAATCGTTGTTGGAAGACGACGACCGCCGCGCGTTCGTCGAATGGTCCTATCCCACCGAAAGCCGCGAAAGTTTTCTCGGCGCACTCAAACGAATCCGTCCGGATATCGAACGCGACGTTCTCTCGGCAGGTCGTCGGCTGCATTCCGCCGCGCAGCTGGTCAACTGGCCGACCGTTGCCATCGCCGGAATGCTGAACAGCGGAAAGACAAGTCTGGTTGCAACATTTCTCAGTGAGCAAGGTCGCCGGCGGACGCTGCGTGGCGACAACAACGATCAGGGAACGCACCGATTCGTATTGTGGTTGCCGTCGGCGTGGCGAAATGACAGTGACCTGTGGGGGCTGTTGATGAGCCGGATCGGTGACGCGCTGGGGCAGCCGCCGGAAATGTTGGCCGACGATCCTGCCGACGCGCATCGCCAATACAGTAATCGCGACGGGTCGGCCGAAACACTGCGAGTGCCACTGGTTGCGACCGACGATGGCTTGAACGAAGCGGGCATCGGACTGCTCGATTGCCCGGACATCGTTTCGGATGAAGCGTTCGGTTTGGGGTCACCCGAAGTCCGTCGCGAATTGCTCGGTCGTGCGTCGACGCTGTGTTCGGCATTTTTGGTGGTGACCAGCGCCGAATCATCACGCGATGCGGCGCTGGGCAACCTGATGCGAATCGCCGCGGATTTGATGCCGGGGATTCCCCGGTTGTTGGCGGTCAACAAAATTCGGCCTCGGCAAACGCCTGATCAAGTCTTAGAAACGTTCGGCCCGCTGGCTCGTGGTCACGGGATTGAAACGGTGTACGCGGCATACGATTTTGAAGTGCCGGCAAGTCGACCCTACATTCCCGCGCCCGATGAAGTGGTTGCTGCGGCGCTGCAGCCGGATGCGGATCCACTGCCGGTCTTTTTTTCGGTGGATGAAGACCCCGATGATAATCCGCCCGCAGCAATCGACGCGGACCGACTGTTGTCGGCGTTGCCACAAAAACTGGATCGCGGAAAGCTGTTTGAAAAGTTTCGCGTGGCGTTAGAAACCGGATTGCGAACCGCGGTGTGGGATTTGGGATTCAAAACGGTCGACCAAAACGCCGACGAATCGCGAACCCGGACCGCGAAGGCACAAGACTGTTTGTTGCAGACCGCACTCGACTTTTTCGCTCATCGCGAAATCGGTGGCGACGTGACCGAATTACGTTTGCATCAAAGCGAACGAATCGTTCGGCAACTTTCGGAATCGTTCGCGGCCACGGCACCTTGGTACGCCAGGTGGGGCGTGCGGATGAATACGGCGGCAAGGCGGATCTTTGGCGGGGCGGGCGATTTTATTCGCCAGTTGACGCCGACCGCGATGGCCCGGCGAACCGCGGATGAGATCAAAGATAAATTCAAGAGTGGTGAATACGGCGGCCTGATGACGCCAGAGCGACTTCAGAATGCGATTGAGCTGCATGGCGGTGCTTCGGTGCTGCCTCATTGGTACGCCGACGACGGATTGATCGACCGCGCGGCCTGGGACGAAGCGACCGAAGCCGCGATCAGCCGGTTCGAACGAGACGACTTTACTTCGCTCGATCCGCGGCGTCTTGATGAAGCGGTCCGGCAAATGTGGGCAGAAGTTCCGATGCGAAAAAAGCTTGCCGCGGGTTTGACTCCGTTGGCGGCACTACTGGCGACGTTCGGCGGCGTATTGATGATCCCGATCGATTTCGGCACGACGCACTTCATTGCCGCCGCATCGATTCCAGAACTGTTAGCCGCGGCGGGACTGACCACTTTGTCGACCATGTGGGCCGGCGGACAAAATACGCGCAACGTGGGCCAGCAAGCGGCGCGGCAGCAGTTGGCGGACTTTCAAGCCGTTTTGTCAGACACCTTTGGCGTCGCGCGCATCGAACATCCGCCGACCATCATTGTTGCCGGCAGCAAAGAAGCGCTGCCGGTATCTCAGATCGTTCGTCGCGAAGCGATTGGTCCGACGCTATCGGTGTATCGTATACGCGATGAATTTCGGCAAGAATTGCATCGACTTATCCCTCGAAACGGATCCGCCGGCCCTTGAATTCAATGAACCTGACCTCAATGGACCCGAACCCGTTGGACTTGACTTCGAAATCGTCGGATCAGGCGCACTCGTCGCAACGAACGTTCGCCGATTCGAAACCGGGTGAACAGTTCTTGCGCCGCGTTCGCGCTGCGGCGGTGAACGTCCTGGGTAACGGCGCGGCAGGACGGGCCGTCGAAGCGTTGTGTGATGATCATCACGAAGCCCGCCAGATGATTTTGCAAGATCGCAGCGGTGGCGCGAGCGTGATTGCGGTGGTGGGCGCGACCGGACAAGGGAAATCGTGGTTGATACGCCAACTGGTTCGGGACTCACAGGTCGCGGGTTCCATCCGCAGCGGGAACAATGCCGACGAAGCGACCGAAAAGTTGCTTTGGATCGGGCCGCATCCACCCGCCGATTTAGACACGCGTCACGAAAAGTTTTTGCACTGCGAATCATCAAAGATGCAGTCGATCGGAACCCCGTACCTGTTGGTCGATTCACCGGGATCGACCGACGATCGTCGCTCAATCGCAGCGGTAGCATCGCGGGCATTGTCTCTCGCATCGGTCATTTTGTTGGTCGTGCGACGCGACCAATTGCGCAGCGAAGCGGTCGGTATGTTGGCCGAGGCAAGCGAAGGCACGCTGGTGGTTCCCGTCATCAACGCTGTTCGGCAAAAAGATGATCGGCTTGGCGCCGATATCGATGCTTTCGTATCGCACATGCGTGAGATTGCACCGACCAGCATCATTGTCTCGCCCGTCATCATTGATGACTTCGAAGTCGCCAGCCGCAGCGAGACCGAGGTCAGTCGCCAAGCCACCGAATCGATTGCGGCACGATTAAGCGAAGAACTCGGCCTGTCATGGGAAGGTGACCGCCGACGCAGCGTTCGCTTGGCGGCGCTGGATGGGCGGTTTCGCGCCGCGCTGCACAGCGTACTGTCGGACCAGTTGCCGGGCCTGACATCGGCCGTCACTCGGCTGAACGACGAGGCGACCAAACTGCCTGGCGAAGTCGCGGAAACACTGATTGGCGCCGGCGGGCCGCTGCGCGCCGCGGTGCGATCACGGCTGAGGCTTTCGTTGCTGACGGATACCGCCGCGATTTGGTTTCCCTTTCGCAGTCTGCTGGGAATGCTGAATTTGACCCACGGCGCATGGGACCGCGTCCTGTTGTCGCTATCGGGGTCGTTGCCATCGCTGGTGGGAACCGTTTGGACCACCACAAAAAACTTGGCGTCCACGCGCGACGCTCAGCAAGACGTGCGAGACGGATTGCGTCAACGCAGTGCGGCCGCCGTCACCGATCGGCTGGAACCGCTGGCCCATCGGTTTCGCGACGAAATCGCTTCGCTGCGCAGTTCGAACACGTCCAGGCGCGAACGTGAATCACGAATCGACGATGGCTCGCGCTCACGCGTCGCGTTCCTGGCCGGTATCGATGCGTTGCAAGAAAAGTCGCAAAACATTTTTGAATCCGAAGTCCAGCGAGTTTCCATGACTCGTGGATCGGCGACGGTTTGTGCGGTGATCGGAACCGCGATTTTCTGGTTTCTGATGGCCGGCCCGATTGTCGCTCTTTATCGCCAGTACTTTGATGCCAGCTATACAACGCTGCGTGACTTTAGTGGCGACCTTGATGCGTTTCCGAAACCAGATTTTTCCATGATGTTGACCAGTCTGATCGTCTCTATTTTGCCCACGTCTCTGTTTGCGATGCTGATCCTATCGGTCGCGCAGAGCCGGTCGCGAGTCGACCGCGCCGAGTCACGCATCCGATCGATGCACGAAGAATCGATTCATCAATTACAGAAAGACGGCGTCTTGCGTTTGCAGTGGGATGATCCGCTGTTGGCCGACGCCGAGTTCTTATTGTCCGCCGGCGACGGGGATTGGACGGAACCATCATGATCGTTTCAAGGATGATGCATTCAGGATTGATGGTGCTTGCACAATCCGCACCCGCGGCCAACGGTGAATCGGCCGGCACCCAGCCTGCGTCGATGATGGATATCCTGTTCAGCGGCGGCATCGTCGGTGTGGTGATCCTGATGGTGTTGTTGGCGCTCAGCATTGCTGCGGCGTATTTGGTCTTTGATCAAGTCATGACGCTTCGCCGCCGTGAAGTGATTCCCGAAGGTGTCAGTGACACGGTTCGCCAAGCCTTGCTGACGGCTCGACAAGCCGAGGCGGACGCAGCGTGTCGACGCTCACCCAGTGTGCTAAGTGTGGTGTTGCTTAGTGGATTGGCCGAAATGGATCTCGGTTGGCGTGAGGTCGAAAAGGCCGTCGAGGATTCGTTGGCCGAACAAGCGGCGCGATTGATGCGGCGAATTGAGTACCTGTCTGTGATCGGCAACATTGCGCCCATGGTCGGGCTGCTGGGGACCGTCACCGGGATGATCTTTGCGTTCCAGCAAGTTGCCACAACGCGCGGCGCGGCGGGAGCGGGAGATTTGGCCGAGGGGATTTATCAAGCGCTCGTGACCACCGTCGGGGGGCTAGTCGTTGCGATTCCGGCGCTTGCCGCGTTCGCGATTTGTCGTAACCGTGTCGATTCGCTGATTGCCGAGGTCGCGCATCAGGCGGGACATGCTTTGACGCCGATCAAGCGTCGCCCGGTCGCGAGAACGCGGCCCCCAGCCAAAGCAGGCAGCCCGAAAACAGGCAGCCCCAAAGCGGGCAACCCCAAACCAATGAATCCGGCGCCGGAAGTTCGCCCACCAGAAAATGTGAAACCGGGAACACCGCCGGCACCGCCGAAAAACGAATAGATCCGGGTTTGAACTGAAATGGGCCGGTCCAAAAACCCAATGAGCAAGATTGTGCTTTCGCGGTAGAATACGGTAAAGCTGTTGTCACCGCCGCACGAACGATGACCAAGCGTTCGGGTTCTGCCGCTGTTTGAACCCTCTGTTGAGGAACGATTCATGTTTGAAATCCATCGCGTTGCTGTCGCCACGATCACTTTAGTCGTGTTGTGTGCCGCGTCCCTGTGGGCGTCCGTGATCGCTCAGGATATTTTCGACTCTTCCGTTGTGACCGAGCCGGCACAACCGGCCGATGCAAAGGTGGTCGAGACGATTCGCAAGGCGCTTCATGACGATTCGGCCGTGCCGAGTTCGGATGATCCCATCTTGGACGACGTTTTGAACGTCATTCGTCAACAAGGCAGCGTGCTGGACGGATCGCCGCTCGATCCTAAGCTTGAACCCTTGCCTGAATCAGCAAGCGATGCGGATCGTGGCGATCGAAGTCTCGCACCGGCATCACACCGGGCATTGGCCGCCGAACGATTGTTGAAAGCGGCTAGGCTGTTGGAACAAGTCCAACCTCTCGATAACGCTCGCCGCCAGTTGGTGAAACAGATGCGTCGCGAAACAGTGCGGCTATTGTCCGAGTAGACTCTCACTTTCTGCTTTTTCCTTTCCCCGCTCCATTATCCCGCCTGTCTCGTTTTGACCAAGAACTCTCGCGCTGCCGCTGCCAACCTTTTTCGTTCGCGCCGTGGTTGGATTGCTGCTGCGATCGCTTTCATTGTTGCCGGTGGTGTGCTGGCCGATTACTGGAACGCCAAGCCGCTAGGAATTCAACCTAGTTTCGTAGGGCGATCTGCCTGTATCGATTGCCACCAACAGGAGTCACAGAAATTCCACGGATCGCATCACGATCTGGCGATGGATTTGGCGACCGAGGAAACCGTTTTAGGTGATTTTGATGATGCCACGATCGAGCACGATGGCATCGTCAGCCGAATGTTCCGCGACGGTGACCGGTTCATGGTCCATACCGAAGGACCGACTGGCGAAATGGAAGACTTTCATGTGAAGTATGTCTTTGGTGTCACGCCGCTGCAGCAATACATGGTCGAATTCGATCGAACGCCCGAAATGGATCCAGCGGAAGTGCCCCGAGTCCAAGTCCTGCGGATCAGTTGGGACACCGAAAAGAAACGTTGGTTCTATCTGCGACCGCCCGATGTCACGGAAAAGTTGCAACCGGACGATCCGCTGCACTGGACTGGGATCGCCCAGCGTTGGCAGACGATGTGCGCCGATTGTCACTCGACGAACCTGAAACGAAACTTTGATCCAAAAACGAATCAGTATCACACCACGTTTTCGGAAATCGATGTTAGCTGTGAAGCCTGCCACGGTCCCGGCAGTCTGCACATCGAATTGGCTAACACCAAGTCATTGTTTTGGGATCGAAATTATCGATACGGTCTAGCGGAATTGAAGGGATCCGATTCCGAGCCACAGTTGCAGACCTGCGCGCCCTGTCATAGCCGTCGCGGCGTTTTGAACGATTCTTTTCACGGGGGCGATCGTTACACCGATCACTACAACCTGGAAACGCTCGGCCGCGACACCTATCACGTTGATGGGCAAATCAAAGACGAAGTCTATGTGTACGGATCGTTCATCCAAAGCAAGATGTACCACAAGGGCATTCGCTGTACCGATTGCCATGATCCACATTCACTGCAGCTAAAACATCCGGGCAACGAAACTTGCACGTCGTGCCATCAACACGCCGCGGGGAAATACGATGTTCCCTCGCATCACCATCACAAACCCGGCACGCCTGGCGCTAGTTGCGTGAATTGCCACATGCCCGAGACGACGTATATGCACGTCGACCCGCGGCGTGACCACAGCATTCGTGTCCCTCGGCCGGATTTGTCGGTCAAGCTGGGCACGCCGAACGCTTGCAGTCGTTGCCACGTCGCCGACCAATTGCCAAACCTTGACGAATCAACACGAGAGACGTTTGCCGAAAAAGAATACGCCGACTGGTTGATTGCCGCAGACGCGGGTGAAGAGTCGATCGCAAAGGCCATCGAAACGACCAACCTTTGGTGCGACGAAGCCTGTGAAACTTGGTACGGCGAGCAACGTCAACAGCCGTACCATTTCGCCGAGACACTGGCGGCGTTCCGCAACGGCGAACCCGATTCGATCGACGATCTGGTGGCGATGATTCAACGGCCTCGCGATGCGGTTCCCGACATCGCCAAGGCAACGGGACTGCGCGAGCTGGCCGAATCGGGGGTCGGTGACGCCGTGCCGCTGGCCAAAGCGATCATTGAGGACATCGACGTATCGCCGATGGTGCGTGCCGCCGCGATCAACGTCTTCATGGCCACGCCGCCGACGCGTACGGGTTTGTCGCTCGCACGAAGGACATTGATTCCGTTGCTTGATGATCCGTCGCGATTGGTCCGAGTCGAAGCCGCACGAGTCTTGGTCGCATCAGGGCTTTATTCGCAACTGGACAGTTCTGATCAATTGCGAGTCGATCAAGCAATGAAAGAGGTCAAGGAAGGTCTGATGGTTGCGTCGGACCGCGCCGGTGCACACATGGGATGGGCGATGCTGAGCGAACAGCAAGGCCGATTTGACGAAGCGATTGCAGCCTATGAAACCGCGATTCGGGTCGAACCCAACATGACCGGTCCGCGAACCAATTTGGCTGCCACACTTGAACGCGTCGCCCAGCAGACTCGGTCGCCACGGGCCGCAGAGTACTTGTCACGAGCAGCAGAGCTGCGAGAGCAAGAACTGCCGTTGCTGGCGCGCGACGCGTCGCTTGCGCCGGACAACGCAGATATTCAATATCGGTACGGCTTGGCGTTGTATCTGTCGGGAAAAAACAAAGAAGCACTCAAGCAATTGGAAATGGCTGTCAAGCTGGAACCCGACGTCGAAATCTTTCAAACCGCCGTACGATTGCTGAAAGAAAAATTGGCCGAGTAGTAAGAAAGATCACGCGAGAGAGACGCTGTGCGTCTGCGTTTGGCGTTCTCGGGTTTTGTTAGGCGGTATTGATCTCGATTTATCGATCGAGATCTATTGATTCGCATCCGATCAGCGACCATGGCCGCAAACGTTCGCGAGAGGACTCGATTTGCTATTCTCTTGGTGATCTTTTCTTGTCGACGTCCGTCGTTTACCTTTCGCAGGCAGCACGCTTCGGAATCCGCTTCACGTCCATCGCAATCACATCACGATCGAGTTAAAGAATGCTACATGCAGTCATCATGGCAGGTGGAAGCGGCACGCGGTTTTGGCCAGCCAGCCGCAAGTTAAAACCGAAACAATTGCTCGCTCTCGCCGGCGAGCAAACGATGATCCAGGCGACCGCAGACCGCTTGGGGGCGCTGGTGCCGCCGGATCGCCAGCTGGTGCTGACCAACCAAATCCTGACCGACGCGATTGCTGGCCAGTTGCCCGATTTGCCGAAAGGGAACATCGTCGGCGAACCCTGCAAGCGGGACACCGCTCCGTGCGTCGGGCTGGCCGCGACAATTGTTGCGGCAAAAGACCCCGATGGAACGATGGTGGTGATGCCGTCGGATCATGTCATCGAAGACGCCGAGAAGTTTCGCCAAGCAATCGAAATCGGCAATCGGCTGATCGATGAAGACCCCGGTCGGATCGTTACGTTCGGTATCAAGCCAAACTATCCCGCGGAATCGTTTGGTTATATCGAAGTTGGTTCTGCTGTTTCGGCCGAGGACGCTTCTGTTTTTGCGGTCAAGCAATTTCGTGAAAAGCCAGACCGCCATACGGCAGAGCAATACGTTGATTCAGGAAAGTTCTATTGGAATAGCGGGATTTTCTTGTGGCGTGCTTCGACGATCTTATATGCCCTGAAGTCCTACGTTCCAAAGATGCACGCTCGTCTTGCAACGATCGGGGATGCGATCGGCCGCGACGACTTTCAAGCAGTCTTGCAAACCGAGTTCGAAGCCATCGAGGGCACATCGATCGATTATGCCGTCATGGAACGCTATGACAACGTCGTTGTTGTCGAGGCGCCGTTCCCATGGGACGACGTCGGCAGTTGGCAAGCGTTGGCTCGATTGCATGATGCCGATGAACACGGCAATACGGTCGTCGGTTCGCACATCGGAATCGACACCAAGGGAACGATTGTGCATAGCGACGGTGATCACACGATCGTCACGATCGACGTCAAAGACATGATCGTTGTCCACACCGATGACGCAACTCTCGTCGCCCCCAAGCATGCCGAAGAACGAGTCCGAGAAGTCGTCAAAGAATTAGAAGCACGCAAGTTGGACGAAAAATTGTAAAATCTGAAATCTGAACTGTGGGGAACGGCTTGTGGCTGCATACAAACGTTTTGAGGACCTTCCGGTTTGGCAAAAGTCGGCGGATCTCGCGGCGAAGATGTTTGCTTGGTCACAACACTCCAGCTTTCGCGGTAAAGGCGATCTCGCCAATCAACTCCGCCGTGCCACACTCTCGATCAGCAACAAGCCTTGCCGAAGGCTTCGAACGCGGAACGACGAAAGAACTGCTTCACTTCATCTATATTCCCCTCGGATCTGCCGGCGAAGCGCGATCGATGCTCTGCGTGATGGACCGCATGGCTGACGTTGCCGATCTGAATTCTCAGATTGCAAGTTTCAAATCGGACTTCGAAAACGTCTCGTGACAACCCCGGGGCTGGGCCAACAGTCTGCAAAACAGTGATATCGAAGGCCCACGCCATCTGAACGACCAGTCACGTGAGAGATACGAACGCAAACAACGGCGAATGCGATTCGACGCAGAGCAAGCGGAATTGCAAAAGCAACGAGAAGAAAAATGGAAAAGGCAAGCCGAAGAACGTCATCGTGAAGACAATGAGAAATCAGTGCAGCGCTTCAAATCTTAAGTCTGAGCGGGTCTTTGCGGCCGACTTGGTGTGTAGGTACAGCAGTCCGCCGGACAGATGTCGTGCCAGGGACCAAGATTTCCCACCGCTCGTCGCTGGTCGATGCGTCCGATTCTCTCTTCGACTAATTCTCGCACCATTCGGACAAATTTCGGTCCCGTCCCCGCCGTGGCTGCTCGGGCCATGGGAATGTTTCTCGCTTTGCAAATCGCGGCTGCCTCTTCGTCCAGATCGAACATCACTTCCATGTGATCGCTGACGAATCCGATCGGCATGATCACGAGCGCTTTGATCTTCTTTTCTTCATCGCGCGAGACGATCGAGTCGCAGACGTCTGGTTCCAGCCAAGGTTGCTGGGGCGGGCCACTGCGGCTTTGGTAAACCAATTGCCAGTCGCGGATCCCGACTGCGTCGGCAACAAGTCGACTGCTTTCATTCAACTGCATGACGTAATCGCAGTTGTCCGACATCGCCGTTGGAATGCTGTGAGCGGTAAAAAAGATCGTCACGTCATCGCGGCTTAATTCCGAATCCTTATCCCGCAATTGGTCGACGGCGGACTGCACATTCTCGGCAAGTGTTTCGACGAATCCGGGATGATTGAAACCCATGCGCAGTTTATCCACCTGGGGTGCACCGGTTCCGACGGCCTCGCGAGCGGCGATAAGATTCTCGCGGTACTGTCGGCATCCGCTGTAGCAGCTGAACATGCTGGTAAAGAACGCGAGCGTGCGTTTATGTCCGGCGTCTCGCATTTCGCCAAGCGTTTCGGTAAGCAGTGGATGCCAGTTGCGATTGCCCCAGTAAACCGGCAAATCGATATTCGCCGCTTTGAATTCATCGCCGATCGCCGCTAATAGTTCGCGATTGTGTTGATTGATCGGACTGATGCCACCGAATTGTTTGTAGTGCTCGGCAACTTCCAGCATTCGTTCGCGTGGGACTCGTTTACCACGCAGGACATTCTCTAGAAACGGAATCACATCGTCAGGACCCTCAGGGCCTCCGAAGGAGACCAGCAAAAAAGAATCGTAAGGTTGGTTGTCTTCAGGCATGATGAGGGCGGTGCTGCTAACTGCGATTGTCAGAGGGATGATCAAGGTTCTCCCTTGAGAGCGTCGTGCTCATGGACGGGGAGAGGAAACGAAAGAATCGAGTGCGCAAGGAGAGTCGTCAGTAGGATGAGGCACAAGCTTCAATCTTAACCCCGTTGGGCTTTCGCCCCATTCTCAGGCCGCCAAGGCGTCAGGCGCCATCGGCGGTGAATCGATGATCTCGAAAGTGCCAAGCTGTGATCTCGAAAGTGCCAAGCTGTGATCTCGATCTCGCCGTCCAGGGAAGCATACCGCCAAGTCAAACGCCGATATCTTGATTCCAGAGCACTGGATTCTGATCGATGAATTGGCGCATCAGTTCGATACAGGTCGGGTCGTTGACGATTTGCAAATCGACGCCTCGCGAGCGTAGATAAGTTTCGGGACCTTGGAAGTTTGTATTCTCGCCGGCCACAACTTTCGGGATTCCATACAACAACGCCGCGCCGCTGCACATGTCACAGGGCGAGAGCGTTGAATAGAGCGTGCATTCAGCATACTGGGCGGCGGTCAGGCATCCGGTATCGGACAACGCATCCATTTCAGCGTGCAAGATCGCGCTGCCGTCTTGGACACGGCGGTTGTGTCCACGCCCGATGATTTCACCGTCCATGACGACCACACTGCCGATCGGAATGCCGCCTTCGGACCGGCTTTTTTCTGCCTGCTCGATGGCGGCTTTCAGAAATCGATTCATTGCATTAACGCCAAATCAAAGGTAGTTTTTCGTCGTCTTTGTCCATGGTCCCTGCCGGTCGAATGCCATCGCCATCACGTTTGGTTAGCTTGTCGCCGAGTTCCTTGCGGGCTGTTTCGGCGGCTGCTTGCAACTTTTTCACTTCGTCCGGATACAGCGCGGACACATCTTTGGTTTCCGAGACATCGTCATCCAAGTTGAATAGCGTCTGATCGATTTCTAACATTTTATAGCTGATGGGCAAACCGCCTGATCCGCCCGGATGTCCGTCCAACGATCGATATTTGTGCTTGAACATCAACTTGAACGACTCGTTTCGAACCGCCTGCAATTCGCCGCCTTTGTAATAGCAGTAGAACGCTTCATGCGGCGACTTGGCGCTGGGTTCGTCAAACATCAATGGACGAATGTCTTTTCCATCAATTTTGTGGTCGGGCAATTCCGCATCGATCAGCTTCGCAACGGTGGGCAAGATATCGATGGTGCTGCATAGTTCATCGCAAGTCGTATTCGCAGGAATCTTTCCTTTCCACCACATCAGCGTCGGCTCGCGGTATCCGCCTTCGAACATGGTTCCTTTGCCTTCGCGCAGCGGCGTCGCCCTGCCACTGTGGCTGCCGTAGGAAAGCCAAGGTCCGTTGTCGCTGGTAAAGATCACCAGCGTGTTGTTTTCGGCACCGATGTCTTCGACCGCTTTCATGATCTCGCCGACCGACCAATCCAGTTCCATCACGACATCGGCGAATAGCCCCACGCCGCTCTTTCCGTAAAAGTCTTTGCCCGGAAACAGCGGGACGTGAACCATCGGGTGGGGCAGATAGACAAAGAAAGGTTGGTCGACACTCGATTTGATAAAGTCCACGGCAAGTTCGGTGAACTGACGCGTCATCTCGGCTTGGTCTTCCGGCTGCATGTCTTCGTTCAGAACTTTGACCGAGTTGGGCTCGGATGACTTCAACATCGGCAGCGCCGCCCATGGGATCGGTGCGTTGGGGTCCTTTTCTCGAATCGCCCGGGCCTTGGGGTGCAGTGGCCACATGTCGTTGCTGTACGGGATGCCCTGATAGACGTCAAAGCCCTGGTTGGTTGGCAAGAATTTTGGATGGTGACCCAAGTGCCACTTTCCGAATGCCGCGGTCGCATAGCCTTTCGACTTGCACACTTCCGCCAGCGTCGTTTCGCTCGGGTTCAAACCGATATTCGATTTCGGTCCCAACGCGCCGCTGATACCGACGCGCCGGTGGTAACAGCCCGTCATCAAGGCCGATCGTGACGCAGAGCAGACTGCCGACGAGACGACAAAGTCGGTGAACTTGCGACCCTCGCGTGCCATGCGATTCAAGTTCGGCGTCTTGTACTGCTGTGCACCGAACGGGCCAATATCCGCATAGCCCATGTCATCGATGAAGATGACAACGACGTTGGGTGGTTGTTCATTTGCCCAACCGACGGCTAGCAACTGCATCAAAATCATGATGGAAAGACAGGTAGTACAAATTGTTCGCGACATGTTGATCTTCAAACGGTAGGACAGTTTCGGGGTGGAATTGATGAGGGAGCGTCCGCGAGGCGACTTGCCCGGCAATGCTTTCGGAGTTCGGCAAATCTTAGTTGTTGCCGATCGCATGCGTTGCAGACTCGCGGGGGTTTTGCATTGAACGTAACAAATTGGCGACTGAACACGGTGTGGTCCAGTACAGCCGTGATGTGACGCTCAGCCGGACAAAGACGCTGAAATCCGAGTCTTTGCAACGATTGAAGGCCAACTTGCGGGCGGGTGACATCCGTATAGGCATTGCGGCGGATTTTTGCGGTTCACCCGCGCGTGTGTTCTAATTTTTGGAGTATTTACTCTCCCCTCTTTCATTCGAGGTTCTTTGTCATGATTTCAAAGTTTGCACTTAGTCTTTCGGCCCTCTTTCTCGGGTTTTGCATTGGTGGATGTGACAGCGGCGGGAGTTCGCCCGAGGTGACGACCAATCAAAGTGAACTGGAAGCGTTCTTGGAAGCGAATCCGGATGCCGAAGCAGGGATCGACACCGGTGAAGAAGAAGAAGCCGACGAATAGTCCCTGCGCTTGGTGTATGTCCCTCAGCGGCAGCACCAATGGTATGCCACATCACAGCGGACCCGCTGTTAGAGCACGACACAACATTCAGCGAACCCTTTTTTAACGTTTAGTCTTAATTTTTTTAGCGAACGATTCGCATATCGATTGTGTTTTTTCCGAAAGCAAGTTGTCTTTCGGTTCTGTTTTTTTCTGCCTTTTGGAGTATTTCCAATGAAAAGGAAGACGAAAAGCGGCTTCACGCTTGTGGAGTTGCTGGTCGTGATCGCCATTATTGGCGTTCTCGTCGGACTGCTGTTACCAGCGGTCCAAGCAGCACGTGAGGCTGCGAGAAGGATGAGTTGTAGTAACAATTTCAAGCAACTTGGCTTGGGAATTCACAACTACCACTCGGCGTACAAACAGTTGCCGTATCACCATGCGGGAACCATCAGTGTCGACTTTCACACCGGTGGTCCGCAGCACCGTCCCCTGACCGGCAACAATCAGCACGAGTTAAGTGTGCTCGTTGGGCTGCTGCCGTTTGTGGAACAGCAAGCCTTGTGGGAACAGATCAGCAATCCGTTCGTACCGACGCAAGGCACGACCGTCACCCCTGGGACACCCGGTCCGGCGTTTCCGGCAATGGGGCCAAGTCCGTTCAAGCCGCTTGGTAATGCGGCGAACGGACACATCGCCCATCAGTACGATCCATGGTTGACCGAGGTGCCGACATTCCGGTGCCCCAGTGATCCAGGACGTGGATTGCCCGCCGACGGACGCAGTAATTACCACGCCAGTGTGGGCGATGCTATTCACTTAACCAATTCCGGGCCTCCGGCGTACAACATGACCGGGAATGCCGCGATGTCGGGTCCCGGTTGGTTAAATACCGATTGGGGACGAGCAGCTCAAGGACGATACCAGCGAACCCGCGAATCATGCCGCGGTTTTTTTGTGCCTCGGTACAAGAGCAGTTTTCGTGACGTGCTGGACGGGCTGTCAAACACGATCGCGATGGGAGAAATTCCGACCGATCTTGGTGACCGCGATGTCCGCACGGCCGCTTACTTGATTCGTGCGACGGATCCGTCGTTTTACGATGATCCAAGCTATGCCTTGACAAACAATCTGAAGGACCCGCTGCGACCGCAGTTTTGGGATCCGTCGATTCCCAATTCGACCGCAGCGGGCATGGCGGGTATTCAGTCGCCAGGCGCTGGTGGGCGTGGCTACAAGTGGCAAAACTCTCGTGGTGTCTACGGTACCGTTACCACCGTTCAGCCGCCCAATCGCGAAGTGATCATGTGGAACGGCAATGCAGCGCAAGGCTACTTGCCGCCAGGCAGCCGACACCAAGGTGGTTGCCACATTTTGATGGGGGATGGCGCGGTCAAGTTCATTACGGACTCGATCGAGGCTGGCAACCAGAGCATGTCCCCCATCTATGTGAATTTCATGGGCATGAGTAGCGTGCTTCCGCCGGGATCACAAAGTCCATTCGGACTTTGGGGAGCGCTCGGAACGCGAGCCAGCAAGGAAACCATCGACGAAGAATTCTGATCTTGGATCAAGTTCCCGTTGAATACCAATCAGCCTCGCTCGGCATTCGCCGGGCGAGGCTTTTTCGTGATGATTGGCAGCGGCAGCGGCAACCGGTGAGCGTACGCGATAGGCGGATTCGTGGCTCGGGTGCAAGCGTCGGTCAAGTCCTGGGTGTTAAGAAATTCTCGTCAAAGCACAAGGCGGCTCGCAAAGTACTGCAGCATCGACATGGCCTTGTGTGTCGATTCCGTTTCGCTCTCTGCAAGGATGCGCAAGCGGTGAAATAGCATGTGGTTTGATGGACGCGGCTGACGAACATCTCGGGCGCGTCGACCATGCGCGACGTATGCACCCAAGCGGTCCAGGCTCTTGTGTTTACCCACCATCGTTAAAGCTACACCGAGCATTGAAGCGTTTTGGATGTGCGAGAACTGACTGAGTGTGAGACGCATGCACGAAGCATAGGCCATTGAACTTACGGTAGTGTTTGTGCACCACTTGCCACGAAAATTTGCGGCGCGATTTCACATGTGCTTAAATGCTCGGAGTATCCCACCCCACTTCCCACCCCATTTATTCGAGGCGTTTCGTCATGGTTTCGAAATTCGCGTTAAGTTTTTCAGCATTGTTTCTCGGGTTCTGCATTGTCGGATGTGACAGCGGCGGAAGCTCACCCGAGGTGACGACCAACCAAAGTGAGCTGGAAGCCTTTCTGGAAGCAAATCCGGATGCCGAAGCAGGCATCGACACCGGTGAAGAAATCGAAGCCGAGGAATAGTTCCGTCGCTTCGTGCAAGTCTTTCATTCGAAGTATCAACGGCATGCCAAGTCATATGGCGCCGTTGTTGCACCGTTGCACAACGTCCAACGAAACGTTTTGCAACGCTTGATCATCGTTTTCTCTAACGAACGATCCGCGTTTCGAAGGTGTTTGTCAGAACGCAAGTTTTCGTTCGGTTCTGTTTCAATCTATTGGGGTTTTACCAATGCGTAGAAAAAATAGCAGTGGCTTCACGCTTGTCGAGTTGCTGGTCGTGATTGCAATCATTGGCGTGCTTGTGGGACTGTTGTTGCCGGCAGTCCAAGCAGCACGTGAGGCTGCGAGAAGGATGAGTTGTAGTAACAATTTCAAGCAACTTGGCTTGGGAATTCACAACTACCACTCGGCGTACAAACAGTTGCCAGTTCAGGGTGGCGGAACAATCAGCGTCACCGCGCACACCGGTGGTCCGCAACACCGACCGATCACGGGAAACAATCAGCACGATCTAAGTGTGCTCGTTGGGTTGCTGCCGTTCATTGAACAACAGGCGTTGTGGGAACAAATCAGTAATCCGTTTGTGCCGACACAAGGTTCGACCGTCACCCCGGGGACGCCCGGTCCGGCATTTCCAGCGATGGGACCGAGTCCATTCAAGCCGCTGGGCAACGCAGCGAACGGACACATCGCTCATCAGTACGATCCCTGGTTGACGGAGGTTCCAACGTTTCGGTGTCCTAGCGATCCTGGACGCGGGCTGCCGGCCGATGGGCGGAGTAATTATCACGCCAGCTTGGGTGACGCGATTCATGTGACCAATGCCGGACCTGCGGTGTACAACGCAACGGGAAATGTCGCGATGTCGGCGCCCGGTTGGTTGAACACGCCTTGGGGACGCGACCATTCAGGCAGGTTCCAGCGAACTCGCGAGTCATGTCGTGGTTTCTTTGTGCCACGATACAAAAGTAGTTTTCGTGACGTTCTCGACGGGCTGTCCAATACGATCGCGATGGGAGAAGTCCCCACCGATCTTGGTGACCGCGATGTTCGTACCGCGGCCTACTTGGTTCGGGCTACGGATCCAACTCTCTACGACGATCCAAGCTATGCCTTGACGAACAATCTGAAAGACCCGCTGCGTCCGCAGTTCTGGGATCCTTCGATCCCGAATTCGACCACCGCGGGTTCGCCGGGTATCCAGGCACCAGGCGCCGGTGGGCGTGGTTACAAATGGCAAAATGCGCGCGGTGTTTATGGTGCGGTTACCACGATCCAACCGCCCAACCGCGAAGTGATCATGTGGAACGGGAATGCGGCGCCAGGTTACCTGCCGCCGGGCAGCCGACACCAAGGCGGTTGTCACGTTTTGATGGGCGACGGAGCGGTCAAGTTCATCACCGACTCGATCGAGGCCGGCAACCAGAGCATGTCGCCCATCTACGTGAACTTCATGGCGATGAACAGCGTGCTTCCGCCGGGATCACAAAGTCCGTTCGGGCTTTGGGGATCGCTCGGCACGCGAGCGAGCAGGGAACCGATTGACGACGAATTCTAATCTTGAATTCAGTTCCTATTGACGACCAATCAGCCTCGTTTGGCATCCGCCGGGCGAGGCTTTTGGTTTGTTTGGTGTGCGTACGTGGTCACATCATCAGGGCCGCCGCGGTCATGCCCTGCGAACTGTGATTTCCTTTCGATCCAATACCCGGGTTGTCCCGCGATCAAAGGTGCAATCGCTCCTGTCAGGCACGTTGCGATGCGATGTGTGCATCTGTTCATTGATTGGGGTTGTTTTGCAATGATTGCAACTTTTTGCATGCAATCGCTCCGCGATTGTTTGCGAAGAAGGAAGCCTTCATGCGAATAATGAGTAGAAAGATCGCCTAGTTCTTGCTTTAATAGCGTGTAGTGCCCCGCGGTTTTCGGGGGGTGCTTCAAAGTGAGCTTCATTGCAGGCTCACTTTGCTCCTGCCGTCACCCCACCTGCAACGCAACCTACTTTTGCAACCTCGATAAAAATTCTGTGTGGCACCTTATTATCGCCGCGACGGATGAGGGCGTCGAAAAGTATTCGGTCTGCTGACAATCTCTTGATTGGTGAAAGGTCGGTAACGGCGTTTTTTATCCCTTTTTTATTGGAGTTTGATCCTATGAAAAGAACTTTTAGAAGAGGTTTCACTTTGGTGGAACTGCTCGTCGTGATCGCCATCATTGGCGTTCTTGTCGGGCTGCTGTTGCCAGCGGTCCAGGCCGCTCGTGAGGCAGCACGCCGCATGAGTTGTAGCAACAATTTCAAGCAGATTGGTTTGGCCATTCACAACTACCATTCGGCCTACAACCAGTTGCCCGTCCACGGCACGGGGACCATCAGCGTGGTCAATCACACTGGCGGTCCGCAGCACCGGCCGATCACCGGCAATAATCAACACGACCTTAGCTTTCTAGTCGGGATCTTGCCGTTCATCGAGCAGCAAGCCTTGTGGGAACAGATCAGCAATCCGTTGGTCCCAACAACCGGAAGCAGTGTTTCCGTGCCGCCAAGTCCCACGGACCCCGCGTTTCCACCGATGGGGCCAAGCCCGTTCAAGCCGCTTGGCGGTGCCAATGGCCACGTGACGCATCAATACGATCCGTGGGTCACCGAGATCCCGACGCTGCGTTGTCCGAGTGATCCAGGCCGTGGTTTGCCATCAGACGGGCGAACCAACTATGCCGCATGTTTAGGCGATGCGATGCACCGGAGCCACGTTGGTGCGCGTTCCTATAACATGAATACCGGTGCACCGAGCGGATCGGGACCCGGATGGGTGAACTATCCGGCGCCCTACGGACGACCTGTTTCGGGTGCGGCCCAACGGACCCGTGAATCGTGTCGCGGATTCTTTGTCTCGCGGTCGGAAAACAAATTCCGCGACATCCTCGATGGGTTGTCCAACACGATTGCCGCGGGCGAAATTCCCTCGGATTTGGGTGACCGGGATGTCCGCACCGCCCCGTATGTCCAAGCAGGACGCAACGGTGCGTTGTACGACGATCCGGGGATTGCCGTGACCATGGGATGGAAAGATCCGCTGCGACCGCTGTTTTGGGATCCTACGATTCCTAACAGCGCAATGGCTTCGGTCGGAATCCAACCCAACGGCACTGGGATGCGCGGATATCGCTGGCACAACGCTCGCGGAGTCTACAGTTCGATGATGACGATCTTGCCTCCCAACCGCGAATGCGTGATGCATGCGGGCAACGCATCCACGGGAACGATGCCGGCAGGAAGTCGTCACCAAGGTGGTGCTCACGTCTTGATGGGTGACGGTGCCGTCAAGTTCATTACCGATTCGATTGATGCAGGCAATGAACACTTTCCCACGTTGTATGTCGGCATTGCTGGGGCGAGCAGCAGTGCGGTCGATCCGACAAGCGTACCTGGTATGCAAAGTCCCTATGGGCTGTGGGGTGCACTCGGCACTCGGGCCAACAAGGAAATCATCGACGACGAGTTTTAATCTTTTCGTTAAGTCGTCAGTAGCCTAAGCCTCGCTCGACCAAGGTTGAGCGAGGCCGGGGATGATTTCATTTTCGGCCGCATGCAAGATCGGCTTTTGCGCAAGCGTCCAGTTCGCAAAAGGGCATTGATCGGGACTGCCGTCGACGCAGCTGAACGCGTTGACATGTCTCAACGCGATCGTTTTGCGAAAACGCATCGGTGGGTCCGGTTCCTGCTTCAGTAACTTGTTTTTCCTGTGTTGTCCGATGAAGACCGCATTTCATTCATCGCTCGGTCGAAAACGCATTATCGCTAATTCGACAGACGCATGTCCTAAAAGGAATGCGCGTCCTTTGCACATCACGCCAGTCGCTATCTCTCCGTCCTGTGAGATGCGTCTGATTCTTTACTTTCATCGAAAATCTTAGAACGGTGCTTAATTATTGCCGCGATGGACGAAGTTGTCCTTCGTTTTCGACCCACTTCATCAATGTCGAATGGTGACGTGGGCGGCACGCTTTTTTTGTTTCGTTTTGTTTCGTTTTGTTTTTTGGAGTCACATACTGTGAAGAGAACTTTTAAAAGCGGTTTCACCTTGGTGGAACTACTCGTCGTGATCGCCATCATTGGCGTTCTCGTCGGACTGTTGTTACCCGCGGTGCAGGCCGCGCGCGAAGCGGCTCGCCGCATGAGTTGTAGCAACAATTTCAAGCAGATTGGTCTGGCCATTCACAATTACCATTCGGCCTACAATCAATTGCCCGTCCACGGGACGGGAACCATCAGCGTTGCCAATCACACCGGCGGTGCGCAACACCGTCCGGTAACGGGTAACAATCAACACGACCTTAGTTTCTTGGTCGGAATCCTGCCGTTCATTGAGCAGCAAGCTCTGTGGGAACAGATCAGCAACCCATTAGTTCCGACAACGGGAAGCAGTGTTTCTGTGCCGCCAAGCCCCACGGATCCGGCGTTCCCGCCGATGGGCCCTAGTCCTTTTAAGCCCCTCGGCGGTGCGAATGGACACGTGACCCATCAATATGATCCTTGGGTCACGGAGATTCCGACGCTGCGCTGTCCAAGTGATCCGGGCCGTGGTCTGCCATCGGATGGTCGAACGAACTACGCAGCCTGTCTTGGCGACGCGATGAACCGGAGCCATGTTGGCGCACGCTCGTACAACGGCATGACGGGCGCGCCGAGCGGTTCGGGCGCAGGTTGGATCAACTATCCGGCGCCCTATGGGCGACCGGTTTCGGGGGCGGCTCAGCGCACCCGCGAATCGTGCCGCGGCTTCTTCGTCTCTCGGTCCGAAAACAAATTCCGCGACATCTTGGACGGGTTGTCCAATACGATCGCTGCCGGCGAAATTCCATCGGACCTCGGTGATCGCGATGTGCGTACCGCGCCGTACGTGTATGCCGGAGCCGCTGGTGGCGTGTTTGATGATCCAGGTATCGCCGTGACGATGGGATGGAAGGACCCGCTAAGACCCTTGTTTTGGGACCCCACGATTCCGAATAGCGCGATGGCGTCAACCGGCATCCAGCCCAACGGCACGGCAATGCGTGGGTATCGCTGGCATAATGCTCGTGGTGTCTACAGTTCAATGCTGACGATCTTGCCACCCAACCGAGAGTGCGTCATGTCCAACGGCAACGCCGGACCCGGAACGATGCCCGCTGGTAGTCGCCACCAAGGTGGTGCGCACGTGTTGATGGGTGACGGTGCGGTTAAGTTCATCACGGACTCGATCGAATCCGGAAATCAGCACTTTCCAACGGTTTATGTTGGTGTTGGTGGCGGACCTAGTAGTGCGATTGATCCGACAAGCGTACCCGGCATGCAAAGTCCTTACGGGCTATGGGGTGCGCTTGGCACTCGCGCGAACAAAGAAATCATTGACGACGAGTTTTGATTGCCCTTAAGACCGAGTGAATTAGTAAAACCTCGTTCGAACTAGGTCGGGCGATGTTTATGAGCACCAAGTCACACTGGTGACGGTTCCGAAAGGGACCGTCACCGAGTCGTGGCGAACCAGGATGTGTGGTTGAACGTCAGCGACCGATCCCTCCGATTAGTCGTTTTGAAAGGTCAGCCGATAGTTTCCCGATATGTGATGTCAAAATGGTCGTGCTTCAGTTGCCGGCCAATCGTTTTTGTAGTCCCCAATGAGGTAATTTCATGAAGATTGTAAAGTGGTTCACCGCTTGTGCGGCATTGTCCCTGTGCCTTTCGTCTCTCGGTTGCGATCCGGGCGGCAGCGAGCCTGAAACGATGACCAATCAAAGTGAACTCGAAGCGTTTTTGGCGGAGAACCCAGACGTTGACGCGGAAGCGGATACGGGTGAAGAAGACGTAAGTGACGAATAGCAAACTCATCGGTCGCAGTTGATTACTCGGCACTGTTTGTTTCCAGTGTCAATGATCGTTGTGGTCCGCAATGAGTGAGTGAACAAGTCAGCCTCGTTCGACGTTTGTCGAGCGAGGCTCTTTTTGTGGAGTCGATGTGCTGTGATCGCTTCACATGATCGTAGCATCAAGAACCGTTCGGCCTCGCTGGCGAAAAGTTTTCATCCTGAGTTGGAAGAAACGAACTTTCGTTTATCAAAAAGAAATAGCCCGACCCGATAGTTTCGAGTAGGGCTATTTTGTCAACGCACTTTGGATGCGGAGAAGCGAAACTAGAATTCGTCGTCGATCACTTCTTTGCTGGCTCGCGTGCCGAGGGCTCCCCACAGTCCATAAGGACTTTGCGAACCCGGCGGGTTGATGCTTTGGGCCATGGCGTTTTGTCGCCATACGTTCGGCGCATTGCTGTTGCCCGCTTCGATGGAGTCCGTAATGAATTTGACCGCGCCGTCACCCATCAAAATGTGACATCCACCCTGATGTCGACTGCCGGGAGGTGCCAGGAGCCAACCTTGGGCGGTCGCGGACGCCACCAACTCTGAATTCGGCGGAAGGATCGTATTCATTTGCGAGTAAATCGGAAAGAAACTCGCCCAGCGATATCCGCGTGAATTGGTTGCCGCGGCAAGGTCGGGGGGAACACATCCTCCGGTTCCTCCCGTTGCCGGACACCAAAACTGTGGTCGCAACGGATCAATGTGCATCGCGTCTCGGGCGGCGAGCGGGTTGTTGGTGATCGCGCTGGTCCAATTCGGTGTTCCGCTGACCTGGCGAGCCGCGACGGTTCGTTTATCTCGGTCGCCCAGGTCCGTTGGGATTTCACCAGCCATGACGGTGGTGGAAAGGCCGTCGAGAACATCTCGGAATTTCATGTCCACGCGAGGTACAAAGATGCCGCGTTGCCCTGCTCGGGTTTGTTGCATCATGCCACTATTGTCGCCGTAAAACCACCTTGTTTGCATGCCGTTATAGGCGGCACCGCCATTGCTGTTTCGAGAGATCGAGTCTCCGGTGCAAGCGGCGTAGTTGGTGCGTCCAAGAGCGGGCAGCCCGCGGCCTGGGTCACTGGGACATCGAAACGTTGCGATCTCGGTTCGCCATGGATCGTACTGAATCGTGTCGGGTCTGGGGCCCATCGCCGCCCAGTACTCGCCCTCGTCATCCTCGTAAGCCGAAGAAATTTGTTCCCAGAGCGCCTGTTGCTCGATAAACGGCAACAGCCCCACAAGAAAACTCAGTTCGTGTCGAGTGAACCCGCCCGGCGTCGGTACGGTACCGGGCAGCCGCGACGTCATGGCATTGTTGTCGGTCTCGTTCGTTGCACCTGTGCCATGCCGCGGCAACTGCTGGTACGCCGAATGGTAGTTGTGGATTCCCAAGCCAAGTTGCTTGAAATTGTTGCTGCAACTCATGCGGCGAGCCGCTTCGCGAGCCGCCTGAACCGCTGGCAGCAATAAGCCGACCAGGACGCCGATGATGGCAATGACGACCAGCAGTTCCACTAATGTGAATGCTGATCGAGAAACTGAATGTTTCCGAAACATAAAATGAACCTCCGAAACAAGTAAGAAACAACTGGCGATAACTCGCCTAAAAGATCGAAATCCGGCTTTCGCCGAACCTGAGTTTCATCACTATCGTGTTCGCGGATCGATTTCACATACGTATCCAAGTCCGAGATCGAATGTCGCTCGCGCGAACGATACAGTTGCACCACACTTTCATTCGCTTTGCGGCGAATGAAGGATTCCATACGCACGTTGCCCCGCGACGGCTCTGGTGTCGCGAACGTTTAGGCACCGGCGGTGTTGTCCGCCTGTCTGTTCACCCGCATGGATGTCGCGGTTCAAAAACGGCGACGGTACAAGACATGGCTGATGCACGATTCTGTGCATCAAGCAGAAGGCCGCGGGATGCAGGCAGGATTAATAGTCTTCTTCTGCTGCTGCCTCTGCGATCGCAGTTTCAGCATCTTCCTCAGCCAGCATCGCTTCGTATTCAGCGATTTCGTCTTTGGTCACATCGATAGCTTCCGTTGGCTCGGATTCACATCCAGCAAAGACAAACATCGACGAGAGAAACAACCCAGAAAGAAACAGTTTTCGCATTGGAATTCCGATCATGAGAAGGAAAAAAAACGAATACGGAATGAAGAACCGAATGCCATTCGCAGTCGGAGTCTCCGAACGTGCGAGCGTTCGATGAAGCCACCCAGATGGTGAGCCTCGGGCGCCCAAGACTAAGTGTACGCGATCTGAGCTGATGGGATGCATAAAACGCGAACTGAAATGCCGTGAGCTTCAAAACGCTGCTTCGTTGCCAATTTTCCATCTGGCGTACTTTCGCATCGGCTGAGTGGAAAGTTGTTTCGAGGTCTGGTTGTTGCCTTGCCGTAGCACCTGGCACTGCGAGCCGAGCAACTTGATGAGGGAGCGACTCTCGCGAGCGTTGGGCAACGGCAGCACCTGGGATGGATGCGTTTGTTCACTGCCCCGAGGCGGCGTTCGGGTAAGGCGCGTGCTGGATAGATCGTGGCTAGTTCTTTACGCGCACACGTTCATCAGTGTGCGTGTGTTTAGGTTTGGTCGAGTTCAAGCGCGATCATGTCGGGTGCGGACAGACTTGAATGCGACGCCGGATGCATTTTTCAGCAAGGAAGGTGCAATCTTCCGCTTTGCAGCTGTGTAAACGCGAATTCTTTTCCGTTTTCTACCTATCGGATGGAATTCTTCCATGCCGCTTTTTCTTTCGCTATTCCATTTTGGAGTGTATCAATGACGAAACGAATACGTCCCGGTTTCACACTTGTGGAACTGCTGGTCGTGATCGCCATTATCGGCGTTCTTGTTGGACTGCTGTTACCGGCCGTCCAAGCTGCTCGCGAAGCCGCCCGGCGCATGAGCTGCAGTAATAATTTCAAGCAAATCGGACTTGGCGTCCATAATTATGCTTCGGCATACGCTCAACTGCCCACGCACTTCACGGGCACGCTGAGTGTTTATCATCACACCGGTGGACCTCAACATCAGCCGATCACAGGCAACAATCAGTACGACCTCAGTTTCCTGGTTGGCATCTTGCCGTTTGTCGAGCAGCAAGCGCTGTGGGAGCAGATCAGCAATCCCTTTGTGCCGACGCAAGGCACGACCGTCACGCCCGGAACACCCGGGCCCGCTTTCCCTGCGATGGGACCGAGTCCGTCGAAGCCACTCGGCAATGCGGCGAACGGTCACATTGCGCACCAGTATGATCCTTGGTTAACAGAGGTTCCTACCTACCGCTGTCCGAGCGATCCGGGGCGCGGTTTACCGTCGGATGGCCGAACCAACTATGCGGCCTGCGTCGGTGACGCGATGTTCTATACCAATGCCGGTGCCCCAGCATACAACGCAACTGGAAACGCGGCGATGAGCGCGCCCGGTTGGCTGAATACTAAATTCGGTCGCGATAACAGCGGCCGTTATCAGCGAACACGTGAGTCGTGCCGAGGCGTTTTTGTGCCGCGGCAAAATTCGAAGTTCCGAGACATCCTGGATGGTTTGTCCAACACAATCATGGCCGGAGAGATCCCAACCGACTTGGGTGACCGCGATGTGCGGACCGCGCCATACGTGCAGGCAGGCAATTTAGGTGGCGTATACGACGATCCGGGTATCGCCGAGACGATGGGATGGAAAGATCCATTGCGACCTCTGTTTTGGGATCCCACGATTCCCAATAGTGCAATGGCCTCCGTCGGGATTCAACCCAACGGCGTCGGGATGCGTGGTTATAAGTGGCAGCACGCACACGGCGTCTATGGGTCGATGGCGACGATCTTGCCTCCCAACCGAGAGTGCGTGATGCACGCAGGGAACGCAAGTACAGGAACCCTTCCGCCGGGCAGCCGGCACCAAGGTGGTTGTCACGTCTTGATGGCCGACGGAGCCGTGAAGTTCATCACGGATTCGATCGAAGCGGGTAATAGTCATTTCCCGACGCTATACGTGGGCTTGATGTCGACGGCTAGCAGTTCGATTGAGCCGACAAGTGTTCCCGGTATGCAGAGCCCCTATGGGTTGTGGGGAGCACTCGGTACCAGGGCGAATCGCGAAACGATTGACGATGAGTTCTGATCGTTCGCGTGACGATCGACTCATTTCTAATACTTGCCTCGCCCGGTCTTGTGATCGGGCGAGGCTTCGTTTGTCATCTTTGATCTGGTTGGTGTGCGTGTTGACGGGACCGTCGTTCGATGGAAACTCAACGATTGCTCATCGTGGGGAAAGCGATCGAGGCAGCCCACAATCGATACCGATCAAGTGACTGCTGTTTTTTTATCCTTTGCCGGCTGGAAATTTCATTCCGTACCGCTGATAGCGTTCGGGGTGGTCTCGTTAGTCGGTGGCAACACCTATAGGACGTTTAAATGATTGTGTCACGATTCATTGGTGCGTGTTTTGGTCTGCTGTTCTGCTTTGCGGTTACGGGATGTGATACCGGCGGAAGTGCACCGGAAACGATCACCGACCAAAGTGAGCTTGAGGCCTTTCTTGCGGAGAATCCGGACGTCGACGCAGAAGCCGATACCGGCGAAGAAGTGGATGCCGATCAGTAGGCCCTGAACTGATTCGATCCTAGACGGTCACGGGCCCTGCACTGTCACGGGCCCTGCACTGTCTTGCCCCTGCACTATCTTGGGCGCTGCGTCTTTTGGGGCCGTCCCTGAGTTCAGCACGGTCTCGTCAAGCGATTCATGTCGAATTCCAGGCCAATGCACGGATCCAGCCGTCATTGGCCTTTTTTCGGCATCGCGCGCACGAGCGTTCTTGACGCGGCGGTTGCCCAAGCGGTTTCGCCGGTCACGATACCTCGCACGATGATCGGGCCGACGATGTCAATCGGCAGCGTGACCTTGTTCTTGACCGCTCGGTCGGCGGTGACGGTCTGTTGGATTGTCGCGACTGTCGTTTCGTTCGGATCGCCTTGCGTGATCCCGCCCAGTGGTTTGTCAAAGGCGAGGGACAGCTGTCCAGCGATGGGCGAATCGATGAAGACGGTGATGGGTGATCCGGGATCATGTGCGGGATCGACACGGATCGACAGCGTGTGTGGTTGATGCATGCGTAGCGTGGGATCGCCCAACAAGTTGTATAACCCCATGTGCTCGCGGCGTTCTTGCACCAAATCGGCACCGCTGGGACTGACCACGGACGCCAACGCGTCGATCATGATGCGCGTGTTTGACTTCTTCGACGCCCCGGTCGCGTCAAGCTGGTTCACCGTGGAATCGTCTCGATGCATTTGCTTGAGGGCGTAAAGCCAGGCGTCACCCAATCGAGGCAACTTGTTGTCAAAGACACCTTCGATCAGCCCAACCGCGGCGGTCGTGTTTCCATATGGCATTGTGACGCGGCTGCCGGCAAACACCGCAATCGGGCCTCCATCGGCCAATAACATTTGTTCGGCCAGTGACTCTTGTGGTGCATCGATCGCTCCGGTGTAACATGCCAACATGATTCCGATCGGAGCGTTTCCCAATTGGCAATTCAATCGACGAACGCTCTCGCCGTCGAGCACCGGAATCCCATCGGCCGTGGGTGGCACACGATCCAATTCTGAAATTTGTCCGTGTCCGGCATACACCCAAAACCTGGAACCGTTCTCGTACCGGCGCAGGACTGCGTCGGTAAACGGTTGATTGACGGGACAGAAGGCATGGCCCGGGCTGGCGTAAATGACCGACGTGCGGGTTTCCAGTGGTAATACATTGGTGACCACGGCCCGCGTGACGGATTCGATCGTCGCGTCGACGAATGCACCGAACCCACCAATGCCTCCGATCAGTTGGACGTTACCGCGCCAGGGGCCAAAGTCCGTGCTGTTGTCTTGCGCGATGATTCGCTGAACAAGCTTGCTCAGCTGGCTAGGCCGATCCACGGGCAAGCGTCCGACGACGGCATCAGGAATTTTGTCACCATCCAAATCACCAATGGGCATATCGGTCAACAGTGTCGGTGTCGAACCCCAAGCCGCGGTCACCTTGGACGCGGCATACGAAGTCGGCACCTGACGCAGCGGGTCGCAGCGAGTCCCGATCGCCGGAACGTCACCGACCAGGACGATGTAGTTGGTGTCCGCGTTTGCCGTACGTTTGACGTTTCGGCGAAGTGAGTCGATGTCCGATGCGGAGTCGATGATGGCGATCGACATTCCTTCGACTTGACGATGCCGCACCCACGGCTGCAGCGCCTCGCGAAAAGTGGGTGGGCAGACCACAATGACGCCTTTGCCCAAGGTGTTCTCCGGCGCAGATTCAACTTCGGCCGCCGATCCGAAATTTGCCGCCACCAATAGGAAGCCGGTGGCTAGGGTTGTCAAGGATTTGAATGCCATTCAAGAATCACTCGTTCATCGGTTAAGCTTGCGCCCCATTGTAGGGCGGTTGTCTGGATCGATTCACGGTCAATTTGCGATCGTCGATCGGATTTCGCGGCCGTCGCCACCGCGGAACGGTCGAGACGATGGGTGGGTTGTGCTGCGACGTCGGTCGTGGCGTTGGCCCAGGACGTGGGACCGGAACCTCGGACGGCCAGCGACCGTGTTACCCATCATCATCGTGACCAGCCATCATCATCATCGGACGGGCGACCGTAACGCCATACCAATCGAAACCCCAGCCTCATGTCGACTCCGGCCCAGCCAAGTTCATCACCGCATCCTTTACCCCGCATTGCGATTACCGTGGGCGATGCGGCCGGGGTTGGCCCCGAATTGGCACTCCGCTGCGTCGCGGATTCGCGAGTCTTACAAAGCTGCATTCCCATTGTATTGGGCCCGGCCGAGGTCTTGACCACCATCGCTGGGCGGTTGCAATTGCCCCTGCCTGCCACGATCGGTCTGGACTCGCTGGCAACGGCTGACGCAGCGTGCATCGTCAACTGCGGCGATTTACTGGGAAATACAGTTCGGGCGGGACAGTTTAGCTCGCAGACCGGAAAGGCTTCCTTCCTCGCCGTCACGACCGCAATCGACGCGGCCATGCATCACCAGATTGACGCCGTGGTCACCGGCCCCATTCAAAAAGAGGCTTGGCACGATGCCGGGATTCCCTACGCCGGTCATACGGAATTGCTTGCCGATCGAACCGGTGCCGGCGACCACTGCATGATGTTGACCAGCGACATGATTTCTTGCGCGTTGGTAACGATCCACATTCCCTTGGCCGATGTCCCAGGACAATTGTCGCGAGAAGCTGTGCTTCGTACGATCCGGTTGAGTGCGGATGCCGCCAGACGCAAGCACCGCCGTGAACCGGCCATCGCGGTGTGCGGTTTGAATCCGCACGCTGGCGAGAATGGAATGTTCAGTCACGGTGAGGAATCCGACATCATCGCGCCGGCGATCCAGCAAGCACGAAAAGATGGCATTCAGGTTGTTGGTCCACTGCCGCCGGATACCGCGTTCACACCTGCGTGGCGATCGAAAACGGATGTTTACGTCTGCATGTATCACGATCAGGGACTGATACCCCTGAAGGCATTGTCGTTCGATGATGCCGTGAATGTCACACTCGGATTGCCGATCGTGCGGACGAGTGTCGACCATGGCACAGCGATGGACTTGGCATGGCAAGGAAAAGCGAGCGAGCAAAGCATGTTGGCCGCGATCAAGATGGCAACGGACCTGTGCGGTAAATCGTGATTGAAGCAACCGGCGACTCACCAGCGATCAAAATCGCAACCGATGTGCCCGCAGCGTCGTGGCGACTTTGTACGACCGAAGTCGCATTGTTGATGTTGCTGTTCTTTGTCTATGCCGGTGATCCGCCACCGATGGTCAACGAGGCGCACTACTTGGTAAAGGCCAAGAATTTTTGGAATCCGCAGTGGTGCGCCAACGACTTGTTTGCCGCTTCGGGTAAAGCGCATACCACATTCTATGCGCTGTTCGGATGGCCCACGCTGGTGTTGTCCCTAGAGTCGACTGCATGGATTGGCCGATTCGTGGGGTGGTTGATGCTTGCGGTCGGACTGCGCCAATTGACGTGGCGTTTGATACCAAGACCCTGGGCGTGTCTCGGTGTCGCGGTCGCCTGGATGGCGGGAATCGAACACGGAAATCTGGCCGGTGAGTGGGTCGTCGGCGGCATCGAAGCGAAAGTGCCTGCATACGGATTGGTGCTGATGGCGTTGTCAGAATTGACTCAGCGTCACTGGGGCCGCGTGTGGATTTTATTGGGTGCCGCATCCGCGTTTCACGTGCTATCGGGTGGCTGGGCCGTTATCGCGGCGATGATCACTTGGTGTTTGACGGAACTTCCTCGACAGGACCGTCCTCGGTTTTTCACTCCGGCCTTGTTCACCGGCGGATCGATCGCGCTGTTCGGTTTGCTGCCGGCGTTGTGGCTGACCAGTGGTGCCAGCAGCGAGGATTCGTTGGCGGCGGCGCGTATCTATGCTTACTTTCGGATCAAGCATCATTTGCTGCCAGCCAATTTCTTGTGGTCATGGTATGTCCGGCATGCGGTCTTGATTGCGATGACCGCTGGATTGACGTTCTATTTCTATCGCCGTTCACGTTCCGATTCATGGAATCGCATATACGCGTTCACTTTAGGTGCCGTCGCAATCGCCGTCGTGGGACTGGGCGTGGGAACGTTGCCGTCGATTGCACCGGACCTGGGCGCAAAGTTGTTACGGTACTATTGGTTCCGATTGACCGATGCAATTGTACCGCTGACGTTTGCACTCTTGGTGATGCGATCGCTAGCCGATCGTGACGCGGTCACACGGTCCGTTGCCACGATCGGATTGGTGTGTGCAATAGGGTTGGTGGCCGCTGGCGCGTTTGATCGGGGACGACTCGGTGTACCGCCGTCGGTCAGCAACCGACTGCTCGGCTGGGACGGTGATGCATCACCCGAGCAACAGCGCGCCGTGTTTGCCGATTGGTTGGCGGTGTGCGATTGGGCTGAAACGGCAACACCCCATGACGCCGTGTTTCTGACGCCACGTCATCAGCAAACGTTCAAGTGGTATTCGCAGCGCAGCGAAGTGGTCAACTGGAAGGACGTTCCGCAGGATGCCACGTCGCTGCGAGAATGGTACCGGCGATTTCGTGACGTCTTTCCCAGGCGATTGGGGACCGTTCGGGTCACGATCCAGTACCGGCAACTGCGCGAGTTTCGCAAAAGATACGGGGCCCGCTTGATGATCGTTGACCGCCGCGTGACAGGAAAGCACTTGCCGTTGGTCAAACTGTACCCCCGCGGCAATGAGACGAACGAAACGTACGCGGTGTATGAGATACCCTAGCAAGTTTGTCGGCGACATGGTCACGTCGCATGCGCCGCGTAATCTTTACGCAGTGTAAATTTTAAGACGTCTAGCTGATGCTTTCGACGGCTTCGTCAACCGAGTCGTGCATGTGGAATAGTTTTTCAAAGTGCACCAGTCGCAAGATGTCCGCGACGACGCCTTGCACGCCCACAAGATGAACCTGTCCGCCCTGTTCTTTCAGTCGAAAATGAATGCGAACCAGCGTGCCCAACCCCGCGCTGACGATGTGTTCGAGATCGCTGCAGTCCAATATCAGTTTGGTGCGACCATGTTTGATGTGGCCGTCGACGCAATCAAATAAAAACGTCGCCGTTTTCTCGTCCAGCCGGCCGGTCAATTCCAAGACGAGTATTTCGTCGTTTTCGCCGGTGTTGTACGTCGTGTAATCGATCATGGTTAATCAAGCGCCCCAAGCACGTATCCAGATATCAGGCATTGCCGACCATCATAGCGGTGCTGGCAGATCGCGTCGCGAGAAATGCCACATCGCAATCACATAGAATGCCATGCCAAAACCCCAAAGAATCAGCGGGTACACAAGTGGCGGCAGCGGCAAGTCCCCCAGGGGGGCTGCGAGGTTCCATGGTGCGGCCAGGCCTTCGTTGACGGCCAGCGAGGTCATTTTCTGCGGTTTGTAGCAACTAAAGAACGTTAGCGACAACAATCCGTCCAGCGACTCGGCCGCCTTGCCGAGTCCGAACATCACCAGTTGCATCACATAGATTGCCACAACCGCACCGACGGTGCGCCAGCGATACCGATCGAAGCTGCTGAGCATTGTTGAAAGTGCCAGCAGAAAGAAACCGAACGAAAAAAGGTGAAAGGTCGCCGCCGCGTAGGTTCGTACATCGACACGGTCTCGCAGCGGAACATTCAATTTTTCAGGTTCGCCAGCGACCAACGGTACATCGATGTTGAATATCGGAATTTGAATGGTCGGCGTCGGCACGGTTTCTTTGACGGTCGTCGCATATACGCCGACTCCGATGCCCGCCCACACCAGCAAACACAGCAACGCCAAACCAAGAATCGAGACGACTGTATGCGAACACAGTAACGTCCGCCGGCTGATCGGTTGTGAAAGCAGCATTTCAAGCGTGCCACGCCCGAGTTCTCCGCTGACGACGTCGCTGCCACGCGAGATGCACCAGATCACGGTACACAGGATCACGATCGGTTCGTCGAACGTCATGCCGACACGACCGGGGTAAGTAAAAAGAGAATCGAATTCGATCGGAGCAAACTTCTCGAAGTCGCGAAATTGGTCCAAGATCGTTTGGAACTGTCCCATGTCCAACAGGCTGACCACCCAGACGCGGACCCAAGCGAACGCGAACATCGCCGCTCCGCAGGACAGAAACAACAGCATCGATTGGCTGATGTATTTTTGAATCAGAATCCGGTTGATCATGTCGACGGCTCCGCCGCGGATTTGCCACTTTGTCCCGACGCGTGAACCGAGTCATAGACCGCTCGCAGTCCCAACGGTTCGATCCGTAATCGCTGCAGGTTTAGCGAGTTCAGCCACGGCAGCAGCGTTTCTAAGTCGCCTGCGGTGTCGATCTGGACTCGCGATAGACGGTCCGGTGACTGGTTCGGCGGCGAAGCGACGGATCGAACTTGAACGTACGACACAAACTCTGTGGGAACTTCAATCGGTTGCCCCGTTGTCGTGGCCGAGATGCGATGCCGTTGAAATAAGTCGTCCATGATCAATTGGTGCGCCAATCGTCCATGGCGAAGAAACGCGACGCGATCACACGATTCTTCGATTTCGCTCATCACGTGCGAAGAAAGCATCACGGTGCGACCGTCCTCGCGCGCCTCGCGGACAAAATCGAGAACCTTGCCACGGATCGTCGGATCCAAATTTGCCGTCGGCTCGTCCAAAATCAACAGCGGCGTTCGTGGACCCAGCACAACGGCGAGTGCCAGCTTTTGACGCATTCCGGTGGACATGAACGCGACGTACCGCTTGGTGTCCAGTTCCAACTGGTCGGCAATCTGAAAGCTGCGTTCTTGGTCACCCAAGGGATGCATGCGAGCGAAGAAACGAATGACGCCGGCGCCACTTAGGTGTCGGGGCAAGCGAGCGTCACCGGGCAGGTATGCCACCCTTTCACGCAAACTTACCCCATCGCTTTGAGGTGAAAGACCGTCGATTTCGCAGCGGCCGGCGGTCGGACGCAGCAGTCCCAGCAACAGCCGAATCAGGGTGGTCTTTCCCGCACCGTTGGGACCGAGAAGTCCGAAAATTTCACCTCGTGGTACCCGAACCGAGCAGTCCGCTAATGCGTCGAAGTCGCCGTAACGCTTGGACAGTTGCCAAGTCCGAACGATCGCGCTGGGCTCACTGGTGGATGCCGGATCGGAGGCGGCCTCGCGGAGTGTTATGTTGTCCAAACTCAAATTTCAGTTCCAAGCTTCCTGCATCAATTCATTCACTCATCGATATGAACGAGTGTAGGCACGATACGAGCCCGACCACTGCCACCATCGCGCTCGTTTGACGATTCGCTTTCCGATTCTTCAAGGAAACACGCCGTTTCCGCATCGAAACCCAGTGCCGAATTAATTTCCCATGTCAAAACCCGAAACTTTGTTCGCCATGCAACCGACCGACCAGACGCTTCCCCACGGATTCCGGTTCGCCGGTGTCGCGGCCGGGATCAAGGCGAGTGGCAAGCCCGATGTTTCCTTGATTGTTGCCGATAAACCGCTCGTCGTCGCCGGGGTCTATACCCAAAACCAAATCGTCGCTGCACCCGTCGTGTTGTGTCGCCAGCGGACGCCGAGTGCATCGATCCGAGCGGTCGTGACCAACAGCGGCAATGCCAACGCATGCACCGGTGACCAAGGTATGCAGGACGCCGTGGAAATGTGCCGAATGGTGGCCGGCGAAGTCGGCTGTGCGGAAGAAGGCGTATTGGTAATGAGCACCGGCGTGATCGGCCATCACTTGCCGATGGATACGGTTCGCAGCGGGATCACCAAAGCCTGCGCCGGCTTGGCGGGTGGCGTGGATGCTTTTAAATCGGCGGCCGATGCGATTTTGACGACTGACAACGGACGCAAAGTTGCCACAACGTCGTTTACTTGCGGCGACCAGTCGATTCGGATGGCGGCAATGGCAAAGGGAGCCGGGATGATTGCGCCGAACATGGCAACCATGTTGGCCGTGGTGATGACCGACGCGGCGCTGCGTCCCGAGGACGCGAAGCGTTTGTTGTCCGATGCCGTCAACGTCAGTTTCAATTGCGTCAGCGTCGATCAGCACACCAGCACCAACGATACCTTGTTGTTGATGGCCAGCGGCGATGGTGAACCGCTTTCGGGCACCGCACTTGCACAGTTCGCCGACCGACTAAACGAAATTTCGATTGCCTTGGCCAAGCAACTGGTTCGCGATGGCGAGGGGGCGAAGCATTTCATGGCAATTCATGTGCACGGCGCCCAAAGCGTCGAACAGGCCAACCGTATCGCGAAAACGATTGGCGACAGCCCCTTGGTCAAAACGGCGATCACGGGCGGCGATCCCAACTGGGGACGCATCGTTTCGGCAGCCGGTTATGCCGACGCCGCGATCACTCCCGACCGAACCACCCTGAAACTTTGCGGCGAGACGATTTACGAAAATGGCGTCCCCGCCGCCTTCGACGCGGCGCAATTGAGTCGCAAAATGAAAAGCGAAGTGGAAGTGGCAGTCGATTTATGCGTGGGCGAAGGAAATGGAACCGCAACTCGCTGGGCCAGCGACCTGACCACCAACTACGTGACATTCAATTCGGAATACACGACCTGAATTCACGTTCTCGTCGCCCGACTGTCACCGACGACTCGCTGCCGCCGTCCTGCCGGCTTGGGCCGCGTCTTAGCCGGATTAGCCCCGAAAACGCGGGCGTTTTGTCGGACGTTCGCGGCAGATTTCGGCTCGTCAAAGTTCCGGCAGTTGCCTAGAATATGTGGTGCTGCGTCGGATGATGTCACTTACCGAATTGAAGACATCCTTCCCCCCCACCCGCGCGGTCCCTCCTTTGTCCCGTCCCGCCTTCCTCAATCACCGTAGTTTGCATGGCGATTGTCTTGAAATCTGTCTCATTGTCGGTACTGCTAATCGCCTTGGTTTCGACCGCCACGGCTGATGACGCGACGAATGTATTTCTGCGCGATCATTGTCTGGACTGTCACACGGGAACCGATTCCGAAGCCGGTCTGGATATCGAGTCGTTGCAACACGATTTGTCCGACCCAGCGTCATTGGACGCGTGGATTAAAATCGTGGACCGGGTCGATGCCGGCGAGATGCCACCGGAGGATGCGGGGGAAGTCGATAGCGAAGAAGCGTTTGAATTTCTTTCCACTACCGGCGACTGGATCAAGCAGTATCAGCGAGATCAGCATGACCGCTTCGGACGTGTCCGCGGGCGTCGTCTGACCAACTTGCAGCTAGAACGCACGCTGCACGATTTGCTTGGAATCGACGTTCCGTTGGCCGCAATGATGTCCGACGAACCGCGTGCACACGGATTCAACAATATCGCCGAAGCACAGGCGATGTCACATTTCCAGTTGGCGTCTCATTTGAATGTGGTCGATACGGCTTTGGACACCGCATTCGCCAGGGCCGCCGAAAGTGATTCGGACGTTTGGCGACGCGAGTACACCGCGCGTGAACTGGCACGCAGCGATCCGCGCCGTCGTTGTCGTGATCCCGAAATGCGAAATGGGCTCGCCGTCGTTTGGTCTCATCGGCTGATTTTTTATGGACGCGTCACGTCGACCACGATGCGAAAAAGCGGGTGGTACACATTCACCGTAAAAGCCTCGGCGGTGAATCAACCCGATGATCACGGCGTGTGGTGTACCGTACGCAGCGGTCGATGTAATTCAGGTGCGCCGCTGATGAACTGGATCGGTTCCTTCGAGGCGACCGAACAGCCACGTGAATTGACATTCACGGCCTGGATCCCCAAAGATCACATGTTGGAATTTCGGCCAGGCGATGAAACGCTGCGACAGGCCAAGACTCAGGGCGGTCAGGTTGGCACCGGCGAATGCGAAGATCAAAACGTTCCTGGGCTAGCGCTGCACTCGATGGTGATCGAAGAGATCCATCCCGGCGGCTCTGTTTCGGACGTTCGCCAGTCGCTGTTCGGTGATCTGGATGTGACCGTCAGCAAGAAAGGCGAATTGGTCATTGCCGATGGCAAGCATGCCCAGCGGATGGCACAACAATTACGTCGTTTTACACAGCGTGCGTTTCGGCGTGAGGTGACGCCTGAGCAGATTCAGCCGTATGTGGAATCGATGCGTCAAGACTTAGCGGCGGGAATGAATCCGATCGAGGCTCTTCGCAAGGCCTATCGCGCGGTGCTGTGTTCGCCGCGGTTCTTGTACTTTGTCGAACCGGCGGGCAAGTTGGACGACGATGCGATCGCATCGCGGCTAAGTTATTTGTTCACAGGTTCGATGCCCGATGACGCTTTGCGGGGCTTGGCCGAACGCGGCGAATTAAGTGATCCCGATCAATTGCACGCGCAAGTCGAGCGACTGCTCGATGGAGAAAGCGGAAGTCAATTCGTCAGAGACTTTGCGGATCAATGGTTGGATTTGGTCGATATCGATTTCACCGATCCGGATCGTCGGCTGCACAATGATTTTGACATCGTTGTTCAAGACGGAATGTTGAACGAAACTCGTCGCTATTTGCAGTTCCTGATCGAAAACAACGTTTCGGCCAAGCAACTGATCGACAGCGACTTTACCTTTCTGAACAGTCGTTTGGCGCGGTTCTATGGGATTGATGGTGTTGCGGGCGACCAGTGGCGTAAAGTTTCGTTGAACCAGAAACACCATCGTGGTGGCCTGTTGGCACACGGATCGATTCTCAAAGTGACCGCCAACGGGACCAACACATCGCCGGTCCTGAGAGGTGTGTGGGTTTGTGAGCGAATTTTGGGGCAAACGATTCCACCACCGCCGGAAAACGTGCCGGCGATTGAGCCCGATATCCGTGGCGCCACGACGATTCGCGAAATGTTGGCCAAGCATCGAAGCGACACCGCGTGCGCCAGTTGTCACGAGAAGATTGATCCAGCCGGATTCGCGCTTGAAAACTTTGACGCGGCGGGTCGTTGGCGTGATCGCTACATCCAGGTCGTTGGCCGAAAACTGAAACCCGGATCGCCGGTCGACCCCAGTTACTCAATGCCCGATGGGCGGTCGTTCGACGACTTTGACACGTTTCGAGAAATCGTTTCCGAAGACGTCCGGCCGCTCGCCAGAAATTTCGCCGAAAAACTGTTGACTTACGCGACCGGGGGCCCGATCGAGTTTGCCGATCGCGACGAGATCGACAGAATCGTTTCGGCGACCGAACCAGACGATTATGGACTTCGCTCTTTAATCCACCAAGCGATTGTGAGCGATATCTTTTTGTACAAGTAAGCACCGTCGATGAACCGAACATCATCGTCGTGCGATAACCATGCACGGCGTGATCGGATTTTCGAGACATTGTCATACAACCAGCAACCCAGAAACGAATGATGAATATCAACTTTGGACGTGAACTTAATCGTCGCCGTGTTTTGCGAGGCACTGGCGTTGCGATGGGCATTCCGTGGTTAAGTGCGATGTCTCGATCGTTGGGAGCGGCACCCGTGAAGCAGTCGCCGAAACGATTTGTTGCGATGACGCTGGGGCTGGGATTGGTGGCGGAAAATCTTGTCCCCGAAACCGCGGGCCGGGACTACGAACCGTCGCCGTACCTGAAGCCGCTGAGCGATCTACGCGATCAACTGACCGTTGTTTCTGGCTCGTCCCACCCCGGGGTCAAAGGTGGGCACCGGGCCGAAGCGAGTATCTTGACCGCTCAGCCAATGACGGCTTCCGGCGGCGCACGCAATACGATCTCGATTGATCAGTTGTTGGCGAAGTATCTTGGCGATGAGACCCGGTTTCCATCGCTGGTTCTTTCGACCGACGGCAGCACCAGCCCGTCGTACACCGAAAATGGCTCGATGATTCCTCCCGAAGATTCACCGTCGCGTATGTTTGCCCAGTTGTTCGTGGACCATTCGCCCAAGCAACGGCAATTGCAAGCCGATCGCGTTCGACAGGGTCGCAGCATCATGGACTTGGTCGGTGATGACGCCAAGTCACTGTCACGTGATTTGGGCGCTGGCGACCGCGAACGTTTAGACGCTTACTTCACCAGTGTGCGTGATCTGGAAAAACGCATGGCCGAAACCGAGAAATGGGCCAAGCGTCCCAAGCCGAAAGTCGACGCGCGACCGCCCGTCGATATCGGGGACCCCTCGGACTTGATTGGGCGTCAGAAAACGATGTGCGAAATCGTCAAGTTGGCGCTGCAGACCGATTCGACGCGGTTCATCTCGTTGCATATTCCCGGTGCCGGCGGTGTGATTCCCATCGAAGGCGTGTCGGAAGGTTATCACTCGCTAAGTCACCACGGACGTGATGACGAAAAGCTGGAGCAATTGGCCTTGGTGGAATCGGCCATCATTGCACAGTGGGGTGAGTTCCTGCGTGACTTGAAGAATTCGGATGAATCCGAGGGGACGCTGCTAGACCACACATCGGTGCTGTTGACCAGCAATCTGGGCAACGCGTCGAACCACGATAACCGCAACATGCCCGTGTTGTTTGCCGGCGGTGGCTTCAAACACGGTCGCCACATGGCATTTGACACCAACAACAACTATCCGCTGCCGAATCTATTCGTCTCCGTTTTGCAAAAAACAGGACTGGAAGTGGACCGCTTTGCGACCAGCACCGGAACGATGGATGTTTAGAGGTGACAGGTGACAGGTGACAGGTAGCGGGTTACAGGTGGGCTTCGATTTGGGTGGCGACTTGTTCGGGGTCGGCACCGTCGACAATTTCGATGGGCGTGAGTTCGCGAAACGATCGAAACCATGTTTCTTGTCGGCGAGCCAATCGGCGAGTATGGGCAGCGACGTCTTCTCGGGGCTGTGATTGTTCGCCACCGCGCTTCAGCCACTCGATGACTTCGCGATAACCGACCGCTTGCGAGGCCGTACGCGATAACGTGTCATACTGTTGCAGCAACCCGCGGACTTCGTCGATCAGTCCTCGTTCGAACATGCTTTCGACGCGGCGGTTGATTCGCTGGTGTAATTGTTCTCGCGGCATTTGCAGCACAAATGCTTGGCACTGGTCGGCCGCAAAGGTTTGGTCGAATTGGGTCTGACGATGGCTCAACGGCACACCGGTGTATCGTGCAACTTCCAGTGCACGGATCATCCGCCTTGTGTCGTTTTCATTGATACGATGGGCGGCCAAGGGATCGACCTGTCTCAGCCGATCGCGTAGCGCTTCGATGCCATGTTGTGCCAGGTCGTCTTCGACCGACTGACGGAAATCCCAATCCGCCGGTGGCCCAGGATCAAAACCACGCAGGATGCCTTTGAGGAACATCGGCGTGCCGCCCACAAAAATGGCCTTACGTCCTTGCCGTTCCAGGTCATCTAGAACGGCATGTGCCATGTCCAGATAACAAGCCACGCTGAACATTTCGTTCGGATCAACGACATCGATCAAGTGATGTTTGACGATCCGCTGTTCGTCAATCGTCGGCTTTGCCGTCCCAATATCCATCTGCCGATAGACGGCAATCGAATCCAGTGAAATGATGTCCGCCCCGATTCGCTGGGCTAATGCAAGGGCAACCGATGACTTTCCTGACGCGGTCGGACCGGTCAACACCATGGCGCGATCGGCCAGCGACGGAAAGCACCTGGCGTCGTGTTCCGATTCGTCATCGACTTGCATGTCTGGTACGTCTGGCTCGTTCGTCGGTGTTGTACTTGAAGTCAGCAGGCCGCTTGAACCGCCTCGATTAATTTGCAGTTTAACGATGAGGCAAGCGATCGACACCGACCCATGCGACTTGCGCCCCTGTGCTTGGCGATTCTCTCAGCAATCTTATCGAGCAATCGTTGAGGCATTTCCGCGATTTCGCCGTACCCACGCCCTCAAGTCCATTGCCGGGGCCGTGGTTCAGAACGGTGCCCTGCGTTAAGGGTTCCCCGCGGCCAGACGTCCCTTGGCCAGTCGTCGCTTGGCCATCCAGTAACCAATCATTCCGTGCTTGGCGCCCACGAGCATGCTGAGCAGCAACAGCATTGCGGCGACGACAACGATGACGGCGCCGGTGCTCAGTTTGGGGACCAACGCACTAGCGACGCCGCCCAACGTGGCGGAGACGGCACCGATGGCGGCGGAGATCCAGATGTTGGGACGAATCGAGTCGCTCCAGAACCGGGCCGCGCTGGGGGGAATGATCAACAGTGCGACGATCAGCAGCAGACCAACCGATTGCATGCCGGCGACACAGACGAGCACGACCAGGGTCATTAACAACAGGTCCAGCAAGCCCACGGGATAGCCGAGGACACGCGCGAGGCCTTCGTCAAAACACATCAGTGTCCATTCTTTCATCAGCAGGCTGCTGGTGACAATTGTGATCGCTGCAATGACGGCCAACAGTTCAACATCGCTGCGACGGATGGCGGCTGCTTGCCCAAAGATAAAGTCGCGCAGTCCCGCTTGGCTGCCCGTCGGCGAAGCCTGAACGACGGACAACAATACCACTCCGGCGCCAAAGAAGCTGCTTAAGACGACCGCCAGTACCGCATCATCGGGCAGTCGTCCCACACGCCGTAGCCACATGACCGCCAACATGGCCAACCCACTGGCCAGGGCACCGCCTAGCAGCATGATCGGCAGGCTCTTGCCGGCCTCGGGCGCCAATGCCGCATGAATCAGAAATGCCAATGCGACCCCCGGCAATGCCGCATGTCCGATCACGTCGCCGGCCAGCGCCCGGCGACGCAGCAGCAGGAATGTTCCCGTGATGCCGGCAGCAATTCCCAGCAGCATGGTTCCGGCGAGAACGACCAGCGTGTTGTAAGCGAGAATCGTTTCGAGTGCCGAACCGACGATCATGACCTCACGACTCGCTTGACTCGAAAATCAACAGGTTGCCCCCGTAGGCTTCTTTGAGCGGCCCCGGTTTCATCACGTCGGCAACCGGGCCTTCGGCGATGATGCGTCCGTTAAGCAGCAAGACGCGATCGAAGTAGTCTGCAACGGTATCCAAGTCATGATGGACAATCATGGCGGTGCGGCCTTCGTCACGCAATCCACGCAGCGTGTCGATGATGGTTTTTTCGGTCGCCGCGTCGACTCCCGCAAGCGGTTCGTCCATCAAGAACAGTTCGGCGCCTTGCACCAAAGATCTCGCCAGAAAGACACGTTGTTGCTGGCCGCCGGACAACTGGCTGATTTGACGCTTGCTGTAATCTTGCATGCCGACGCTGGCCAGGGCTTCCATTGCTTGGGCGCGATGACGATGTCCGATCGGTCGCAGCCAACCGATCTTTCGATACAGTCCCATGCAGACGACATCCAGCGCCGTGACCGGAAAGTCCCAATCAACACTGGTCCGCTGGGGGACATAGCTGACGCGTCCATCGACATCGCGAAACGAACGGCCAAAGAATTCAAAGTGTCCCGAGGCCGGTGCGATCAGTCCCAGCGATGCTTTGATCAGCGTACTTTTGCCGGCGCCGTTAGGGCCGACGATGGCGGTCAAGGTGCCCGGCGGTGTTGAAAAGCTGACGCCCTGAAGCACCGGAGTGCTGCGATAGGCGATCGTGACGTCAAAGGCTTGCAGTGGCGGTGGCTTCGATTCCGTTGCCACGAGTAGATCGTTCAACCGGATGCCTCGACTTGCCAAGTGAGGGTTGCCCCGGTTTCGATCGGGATGCCGTGCCCGTCGATAAAGCTGTGCCCGTTGGTAAAGTTTTGCCCGCTTGGGCTGCCCGGCCCACGCGCCGCTGACTTTTCTATCTTGGCGGCCGCTTCTGACGCAGGTAACGCAACGTCCGGATCGCCGCCGAGTGCTTCGGTGATGGTGCGGAAATTGTGTTTCATCATTCCCACATAAGTTCCTTCGGGTGTGTTGTCGGCGCCCATGCTGTCGCTAAACAGTGTCCAATCGCTCGAGACATTGACGCCTTTTTGCCGTGCGCCTTCGACGATCGCTTCGATCTGTCGCTGCGGAACGCTCGTTTCGAAAAAGATCGCCGGAATTTTCTTGTCCACGATCAATTCGACCAAACGATTGACATCGCTGATCGCCGATTCGCTAACCGTCGAGACGCCTTGGACACCGTGCACGGCTATACCGTAACGCTTGCCAAAATAGCGAAACGCATCGTGTGCTGTCACCAGCACGCGTTGGTTTTCGGGGATCGATGCGATCGCCGCTTCGCCCCATCGATCCAATTGTGTTAGTTCGTCACGGTAGGCTTTGACCCGCGCCGCCATCGCTTGTTGGTCACCGACCAGAGAGGATTCCAGTTCGGTCGCCAGCAGTTCGGTTGCCTGACGCCACAGTGAGACGTCCATCCAAATGTGCGGATCGTGGAGCCCCGCGTCAGCGTCAAGCAACTGACCGGGCGGTAGCAGCTCGCCGACCGCGATCAGCGTGTCACCGGACGATTTGCGCCGCTCAAGCACTTCACCCAGTCGGCCTTCTAAATGCAGCCCGTTGTAGACGACGATGTCGGCGTTCAAAACGCGTACGATGTCACCGCGATTGGGTTGATAAAGGTGTGGGTCGGTACCGGCGCCCATCATCGCGTGCACCCGCGCATCGTCGCCGACGATCGCCTGGACCATGTCACGGATCATGCCGGTGGTGGTGACGATGTCCAGCTTTCCATCGCCTTGCGAATCGGCCGCAGGACCCCCGCGCAAACCCTTGCCGCGATCACAGCCGGCGACGAGGATCGCGACCCACAACAGGATGACCAACGCGACGACCGGCAAAAAGATGCGCCAGTCTGAAATGCCAGATGCTTTGGAAACCGCGTGCGGCGGGTCCGTTTTTCGTGGTGCGTGTTGGTTCATATTGCAGTCATCCCCCCGTCAAGCGGTTCCCAAACGGTGTAATGCGAACTATTTGCGGAGTCTCCAACATAATTGTTTGGTAAGCCAAAAACTAGTCCACTCGATTCGTGCTAATCTTAGATAGCACTTGATCGAGTGTTCGTGACGACTTGCTTTGCTTGCGTTTCGTTTGCGATGGACTTCGGAACAGGCTGTTTATTTCTCTTGGTCACGGTTTGCCGGGTTAGCGCCTTGGGTATGACGTATTTCAAACGATTCCGCATGGAGCTCGACCTTTCGGGGCCGATGCCCGAGTCGGTGTCCGTCCCGGAAGGCTATGAACTGATTCCGTATGCAGAAGGCTTGGTTCGCGATCATGCCGCGGCGAAATTCCAAAGTTTTCGCGAGGAATTAGATACGAGCGTTTTCCCTTGTCTGGGCCGCCGCGACGGTTGTTTGCGTCTGATGCGTGAGATCACGTCGCGAATTGGCTTTGTTCCCGAAGCCACCTGGTTGGTGCGTCATCGCGGCGGTGCGCGCGGCCGTGGCGTCCCGGTCGGTACGGTCCAGGGGATCCGGATGGACGACTGGGGTGCGATTCAAAACCTAGGCATTCATCGCTCTCACCGCGGCCTCGGTCTCGGTTCGATTTTGTTGTCTCGCGCAGCGAAAGGGTTTCGCGAGACCGGGTTACGTCGAATGCATTTGGAAGTGACAACGGACAACACCGCGGCGATCCGGTTGTACGAGCGACTGGGATTCAAACGCAGCAGCGTCGTCTACAAGGCTGCGGAAGTCGCCGGCGTCTAGGCCCATGGTCGTTGATCGATCGGCGTGGGCGTGGGCGTGTCGCGATTCTTTGCGTAAGGATTGTCGTTGCGTAAGGATCGATAAAACGACCCACGAATATCGGATCGATAGTTATCTGATCGACAGTGCGATCAACGGGTATCGAATCGGTACGGGCTGCAGCTAACGCAGCGGGCCGCCTTCGGTCGCGGTGAATTCGCCGTAGACGGGCAAGTGTTTCGAAACCTTTTGGGCGTCTTCCAGCGTCAAATTATAGACGCGTAAGAAATCAAGGACGCCGCCGCGTCCCACAAACTCGCTGGTCGAATCGATATCGACCAAAATGTTGCACGTTTGGTGTTTGCCCAACAGATCTGTCGAGTCGGTGCGGACGGCGGCGCGGACATCGTCGCCCATGACATCGGGCAGCAAGTACGCATCGTCGGCCTGCAACAGCCCCGCGACGACGACGTCGTCTTCACCACGACCATCACGGCGAATCGCGTGCATCATTGACGGCAACAAAGCGACTTCGCTGGGGGCGCGACCCAGGTCGATTCGCACGTTGACGAACGAGAACGTCCAGGCAAAGCTGGGGTCGGCCTCACTGGTTTGGAACCAGGCGACAAGCGGCTCGTAGCTCATTTGGTTTTCAGGATCGGCAACCACGTACGTTTGGCTTCGATCGACTCGAACGCGGTCCGTATCGAAAATAAACGCCAGCCGTTCGCGCGCGTCGGCGGGGCCGATCGGTTCGCCGAGGATGAAGTCGTATCGCGGCGGTAATCCGGGTGCCACATTGCCGTTGGTGGCATCGACCAGCAGGGGCAAGACGTCTGCTTGCAGCGAAGAGATTTGCTGGATCGCAACCAGATCGAACTGGCGTACGATCCGCACGATGTTGCGGCGAGTGGCATCGTCAGCCAGTTTTGCGTTATCGAATCCGTCCAGTGCCCACGAACCGATTCGCAAATTGGGAACACGTCGACGACGGGCTCGATCGCGTCGGTCCGGACCGACGACCGGCGCTGCCATCGAGCCAAGTGTGCTCGACGCCGCGGCTCGGAACGGATTATCCGAAACGTTGCCCGTCGTCACACTTGCCCGAACCTGTCCATCCGCTTGGCTCTGGCCGACCGGTTCAATCGCAAATGTGGGGGCATCGCCATAGGAAACGAATTCCTGGACGTCGACTTGTCCTTTCTTGTAGATCGAAACTTGATCGAGCCCTTCGATTTGAAAGGTTTGAAAAAAGAACCATCCTCCACCGACCAGCGCAAGGACGACTAGCGGTGTGGCGAGCGGGCTTCGACGTTCGTATTCAGACATCGGTTTGTCTTGTTGTCGTGCCGGAGGACGGAAAAGGCGAACAGGTGTCAATTGCGGGCATTCGAAACATCAGCGACCACGCCGACATCGATGGCCTGCCCTCGGCGAACTCGACAGGCCACCGAGAACGTTGGGCCGCCTCCCTCTGGGATCGTTGGACTGCCCTCCGAGAACGTTGCCCCACCCTCCCGGAAGGTTGGACTGCCATCTGAGCATTTGGCCAGTCGCACGTTGCACAGGCCCCATGCAGCCGAAAGTCTCTCGTGGAAGCCATCGTCGCGACGTCGATCGAGACAGCCGGTCTCGTAGAGCCGACGAGACGGATTCGCCGAGCGCCGAGGATTTCCTCTTTTTCGTTATCGAATCGTTGCCGCAATTTTCGTGAGGGGGGCCGACCAGAAACCAGGTCGCGCTCAAGCGGTTTGCCGCCAAATCCTCGCAAACCGGTGGTTTCCCGCAGACGGCACGATCGTGATAAACCGAAATGACCGTTCCTGACACCTTGGCCGCGCGGCGGTATCTTGAGATGACGATCACTAACACTTCTAGCCCCATCACTCCAACACGAATTGCGGGATTGTGAGCGAGTCAATTAACGTCGAAATTCCTACCGTCGGCGAATCGATCAGCGAAGTACAAATCGGCCAATGGCTGAAATCCGAGGGCCAATGGGTCGCATCGGGTGAGGACCTCGTCGAAATCGAAACGGAAAAAGCATCGGTGCAAATCCCGGCTCCTGCAGCCGGTTATCTCGAGAATATCAGCAAAGCCGAAGAAGAGTTTGCCGCCGTCGGGGATGTCATTGCCTCGATTCGTGTCGCGGAAAAACCTGCCGGCGAACCGTCCGATTCGCAGCCCGCCCCCGCGGAATCGGCTTCGAACGCCGATCAGCCGGCGGCGGCACCTGCTGCATCACCCGCGGCGCCTCCTGCCCCGTCGGTCAACGCGGTCCGCGGCGCGGTGATGCCGGCCGCCCAGCGAATGCTGGACGAACACGGCTTGGCCGCCTCGGACGTTCCCGCGACCGGGCCGGGCGGTCGATTGCTAAAAGAAGACGTTCAGGCGTTCATCCGCAGTCGTCCGACTCGACCCGCCGCACCGTCTTCGGCGATCGCGTCCCCTTCGTCCCGGCCGACCGCAACGGGGTCATTGATGACCGATGCCACGCCGCACCGCAGCGAAGAAGTGAAACCGCTTAGTATGCTGCGTCGTACGATCGCGGCACGACTTGTCGAGGCCCAACAGACCGCGGCGTTGTTGACGACGTTTAACGAAATCAACATGGAACCGGTCATGTCGATTCGCAGCAAATACAAAGACAAGTTCGCCGAAAAGCACGGCGTGAAGTTGGGCTTCATGTCGTTTTTTGCCAAAGCGGCGGTGGAAGCGCTGCGAGCTTTCCCGGCCGTCAATGCAGAAATCCGTGATGACAATGCCGTCTATCGCAATTACCAAGACATTGGAATCGCGATCGGTGGCGGAAAGGGATTGGTGGTTCCGATCCTGCGCAACGTCGAACGCATGTCGTTTGCGGATGTGGAAGGCTCGATTGCCGAATTTGCCAGACAGGCGGGTGAGAATCGATTGCAGCCGGCCGACTTGATCGGCGGAACGTTCACCATCAGTAACGGCGGCATCTATGGTTCGCTGCTCAGCACGCCAATCGTTAACCCGCCGCAAAGCGGGATTCTCGGATTGCACTCCATCCAGCAACGGCCGGTCGCCGAAAACGGAAACGTGGTGATTCGCCCCATGATGTATGTCGCACTGACGTACGATCACCGCATCGTGGACGGCCGCGAAGCCGTCGGCTTCTTACGCACGATCAAAGATGTGGTCGAAGAGCCGGCGAGGTTGTTCTTGGAACTTTAGACGAGAACCCACAAGGCGACTCGGGTGTCGTTCAATTTCGACGCGATCGCCGCCGCCGAAATCATTTCAAAATCTGTAACCTTTCTCTTGTGATCTAGTACCTTTCCATGAGCACTGCATCCGCCGCGAACGTTCAGGTCCAGCTTCCCGATGGAACCGTCGCCACTCATCCGGCGGACGCAACGTCGATGGACATTGCTGTTGGTATCAGCGAGGGACTCGCGCGCAGCGTGATCGCGGCCGAAGTCGACGGCAAAATCGTCGACGCGGTCCGGCCACTCGGCGAACTATCCGAATCCGACCAACCGCTTTCGCTGCGTTTGTTGACCAGTCGTGATCGAGAGGCGCTCGACGTGCTGCGCCACTCGGCCGCGCATGTCATGGCCCGAGCGGTGATGCGGTTATACAAGGGCGTGTCGTTGGCATTCGGGCCGACGACCGAAGGCGGATTCTATTACGATTTTGACTTGCCGGAAACGATCAGCGAAGACGACTTTCCTAAGATCGAAGCCGAAATCAAGAAGATCATCAAGGACAAAGAGCCGTTCGAACGTCAGGTGCTCGATCGTGAGGAAGCCAGAAAGCTGTGTGATGATCTCGACCAAGACCTGAAAGTCGAACACATCGAAACGGGGTTGGCTGACCAACCGACCGTCAGTTTTTATCGTCAAGGCGAGTTCATTGACTTGTGCCGCGGACCGCACATTCCCGACGCAGGCAAAATCAAAGCGATCAAGCTGATGAGCGTCGCGGGATCTCACTGGAAAGGTGACGTTTCGGGACGGTCGCTGCAGCGACTTTACGGCACGGCATTCTTTGACAAGAAAGAACTGAAGGCTTACCTCGAGCAAATCGAAGAGGCACGGCGCCGCGATCACCGTGTCCTCGGCAAACAACACGGCTTGTTCTCGATCAGTCCCGAAGTCGGCCAAGGGCTGTGCTTGTGGATGCCCAAGGGCGCAAGAGTCCGTCGCACGCTGGAAGATTTCTTGACCAAGGAATTGCTCGCCCGCGGCTACGATCCTGCCTACAGTCCCCATATCGGGCGAGTCGAACTGTACGAAACCAGCGGTCACTTTCCGTACTATCGCGATAGCCAGTTTGCGCCCCTGTTCGGAACGGAAGTCGGCGGACTGCTGGACGCATGGACCCAGCGATTGGAATCGGGAACGATCGACGCCGAGGGCGAAGAAAAGCTTTACGAAGCCGTCAAAACGCTCGGGGTGGAACTGCCCAATTACAAGCCATCCGCGTCGGCCGAACAGAAACGCGAAGTGCTGAACGAATGGCAGCGGGCCAACGAACGTTATCTGCTCAAGCCGATGAACTGTCCGCATCATTGTCAGATTTTTAAAGCGGCACAGCGTTCCTACCGCCAGCTGCCGTTACGTCTGTTCGAATTCGGAACCGTTTATCGACATGAGCAAACCGGCGAATTGAACGGGCTGTTACGTGTCCGCGGATTCACGCAAGATGATGCGCACATCTTCTGCACCGCTGATCAAGTCGAACAGGAATTCCGTGCGACGATCGAGCTGACCAAATTTGTGCTAGAGTCGGTCGGCCTGGACGACTACCGCGTGCAGTTGTCCTTGCGCGATCCCGATAGCAGCAAGTACGTCGGCAGCGAAGAAAATTGGGATAGTGCCGAACGGGCTCTTCGCGGGGTGCTGGAACAGACGGGGCTTGAATTCAATGAAGAGGCCGGTGAAGCGGCCTTCTATGGTCCCAAAGCCGACTTCATGATTCGTGACTGTATCGGCCGGTCGTGGCAGCTGGGGACGGTCCAGCTGGACTACAACTTGCCCGAGCGATTCAAGCTGGAATACAACGGCAGCGACAACGCGACACACCGACCGGTCATGATTCACCGAGCACCGTTCGGTTCAATGGAACGTTTTATCGGTGTGTTGATCGAACATTTTGCGGGTGCGTTTCCGATGTGGTTGGCGCCCGAACAAGTTCGTGTGTTGCCGTTAAGTGACAAGTCGATCGATTATGCCGTTCAAGTCGCCAAGCAGTTCGATGAGGCCGGTCTGAAAGTCACTGTCGATTCCTCTGGCGGTAAGGTGCAAGCCAAAATTCGAAACGCGCAACTGGACCTGGTCAATTACATGGCCGTCGTCGGTCCCAAGGAAGCCGAAGCGGGACAAGTCGCACTGCGAGACCGGATCGAAGGCGACCTGGGGTCGATGCCCACCGCCCAGGCGATCGCTCGGCTGACCGAAGAGGTCGAAAACCGAACCGTTCGGCAAGCCGTCAAGGGATCGTTCACCGCCGCCGCGGTCGATTCCGACGCGACGGGCAACGAGTATTGAACGCAATCACTATCTGTCGGTGTTTGCGGTGATCGTGGCGCAACCGATGCGCCCGTTCAGCTGCCGCTGCGACGGAGGTGTACCGACGTTTCTAGTCAGGTGTTACACTGTCCGCTTTGATTTTCAAAACCAATCACCGCGGTAATGTAGGCATGGGTTCATCGATAAACGGAATTGTGATCGCCGTCGCGCTTGTCGTCGTTGCGTCAGGCTGTCGATCCGAACTGATCACGGACGAAGACAAGACCGAAACAATCGTTGCCGATGCGATCAAAGAAATCGAAGATCGGCCGGAACCGGAAGCATCGGAAGAGCCCGAAACGCCTCCGGCACCCAAGATGAGCGGCGACGCGTTTCGTTTGGCAGCGCATGACGGGAAGGCAGAGTTGGTGCAGCAGGGTATCGATTCGGGAATCGATGTTTCGGTGACCGATGCTCAAGGTCACACCGCGCTGCACATGGCGGCGTACAACGGGCACAGCGAAGTCGTTGAGATGTTGTTAAAGGCAGGCGGCGACGTCAATTGCCGCGACGCGGAAGGGAAAACGCCTTTGATGCACGCCTCGTCCGGAGATTTTGCCCCAGCGGTGAAGACGCTGTTGGACGCGGACGCGGGCATCGATTTGGTGGACAGCGGCGAAGGCTTTACTGCACTGATGACAGCCGCGGCACTGGGCGAAAAAGAGGTTGTCGAATTGTTGTTAAAGCGAGGTGCCAACAAGGATTTGGTCGATGTCGATGGCGAGTCCGCCAAGGATTTTGCCGCCAGCCGTGGTCATACCGAGATCGTGCAGATGCTGGAAGACAAGTGATCAGGACCGGCGGTGGCACGGCGTGACTGGTCCATCCGCGTTTCGGTTCGCCAGTCGTTCACTGCGCTGATTCACCACACAGCTGATTTGTTACACAGCTGATTCACCACACAGCTGATTTGTTACACAGCTGATTTGTTGCACAGCTGATTTGTAATGCGGGCGAATGGTCACTCGGCTGATTTGTCGCCGGGTCGGTCTGCTTTGCGTTCGGCGGCCTGATAAATCTGGGCCAGCTCAATCATCACGGGTTCGATTTTTGCTTGATACTGATCGTGATCAAGCTGCGACTTTTGTTCGCGCCACTGGTCAAGTTGTTGTTCCAGTTCGTCTCGCCGCTGGGACTGCTGTGGCGTCAGCGGCAACTGGTTCTCCGTCGGTGCAAGCGTGATTCTTGCCGCCAGTTTCCCGTCGAGTGCCGAGCCGTCTTTGGCAGACGCGATCGCACGCACACCGCGAAACATTTTTGCCGGCGTGCCTCGCCCGTCGCCGTTATCGTCGATCAACGCATGTTCGGTACTGATTCGAGCCTCATTGTCATAAAACGCTTGGACGTCGGCGCTGGCTCGCAGGAACGCTTCTTGAACCGAGACGGCATCGTCGTGGTCCAAATCAGACTTGGGTGACAGGATCGCCTCGGAAAAGTATTTTCCGAATCGCGCGTAGTTCTGTTCGGTACCACTTTTGGTTGCTGAAACGATAATACGTCCGGGACCAGAGAGTGCGTTGATAAACGGAGCACTTGATGATGCACAGTTGACGACCACAAGCGGACGTTTTTGAGCTGAAAGCCACTGTGACAATTCTTTCGCTGACACATCGGGACCACGCAAATTAAACTTTGCGGTGCCTCGGGCATATGTCCCGTGTCCGATCAAGATCAGCCACAGCGGCGAATCGGATGCGGTGGACGACGTCTCAACCAACGACTTCAGACGGTCGCGATCGTTCGTTGTCGACGATTCGCCGACGACTTCGATGGATGTTCCCGATTCTTGGGCGACACGTTGCCAATGTTGTGTCCACGTTGAAAATTCTTCGCCGTACTCTTCGGTTCCCGACGCACCTTTGACCACAATGATTTCCGTGGCGGTCTCAGCGAGTGCTGCGTTCACGAAACAAAGCATCAGTATCACTGGGGTGATCGATCGACCGATCACATGAGCAATGGCGATACGGTCTCGCCGGCACGTCAGGACATGGGGGCATCCGGATGGGGTGTTATCGGACGGGACGTGCTCGGTTGGGACGTGCTCGGTTGGTCGCCGCCGAATCAGTCTGAAATACTTTCGCATTATGCGAGTCCCTTCCAACGCCTAAGTCCCCATTCGCAACACAAGCATCCCATCGCCAACATCATGACCCAGGGCCGATGCCAGATCGGATACACCCAGGTTTCTGTGACCGGAATTTTTCGGTTCGGCAGGTCTTCGGCGAACGCGTCCAGGCGATCATCACGGATGACTTCGCCACCGGTTTGCTTTGCGATCGTTTCGAGCAAGTCTCGATTGATCTGCAAGTTGCGAAACTCGGCCATGCTGGCTTGGGCGGTCCAGCCTGCGACCGCGTTGCCAACTTCGCTGCCATCGGCATCGCTGACTTTCGCCGTGACTCGATAGCCGCCGGGTTCGCGCGACCAATACGTCGCCGTGTAAACGCCCGACGTCGACCCTTCGCTGCGTGCGGGGATCGTGAAGGCTTCACCACCGAGTGGTTCGATCTGCAGGTCGACTTTGGCATTGTCCAGCGGCAAATACATTTCGTCGCGGACGTTGACGGTGATCGTCACGGGTTTGCTGGGGTCTTTGGGCGTTTCGGTGCGAGTTTCGACACGCCGCGGAACTTCGCCGACCAGCCAGTGTGCCAGCTGTCGCCAAGCCTGCGCCGGGTCGTCACGATGATCGTCGTCGCGTCGCATCGACCATCGCCAAAAATCGGCAATCGTCATCGCTGCGGTTCGGCCGCGGCCAAATCGCTGGGCGACCAAAGCAACTGCCGCGTCGTCGTCAGCCGTTTCAACGCGAGCCAGCGCCGAGGCACCCGGCTTGATGTCGCCTGTCCGGTTCAGTGTTTTGAACGGCGCCATTTGTTGCGTACGTTTGCGTTCATCCAGTTCGCTGTCTCTCAGTCGCAGCCAGGGCTGCAGCAGACCTTCACGGGTCAGTTGTAAACGGAACGGGCCGCGAAGCTGCGGTGTCGACTGCCGAGGCGCATAAACCGGTGACAGTTCACCCAGAGGCGAACTGGCGAAGCCCTGGTCCGCGAATGACTCTTGCCCGCCCAACATCAGCATTCCTCCGCCTCGCGTGCTGACGAACCGTCGCAGCAGCAGCATCTGGTCTTGGCTAAAGAAACCTGTCTCGATGTCGTCCAAAATCACCGCGTGGTATCCGAACAGTTCTTCGGCGCTCTTGGGGAATCCATCGCTAAGCTCATCGGATTCCTTCACACCAAGACGAATGATGACAGGTTCATCGTATTGCTGCGCGATGTCTTCTTCGTCTTTTCCCAAACCTGCAAACAGCGGGTTGGACGTGTTCACGCCGCGGTCACGAAAGCTGAACTTCGGTTCCTTGTCGGCGATCCGCAGCAGGCCGACCAATTCGATTTCCGCATCGGTCGAAAGCGCGCGGCGCAGGAACTTGAATTCCCAGTTGGGGCGTCCCGCGACGTAAAGAATGCGATAGGGCCCCCGTGCCCGGTCCACCGAAACGATCCGGTGATTGTTCGCCAAGGTCGCTTCGCCCGCCTCTGAAACGGAATCGAATTTCAGTCCCCGATCAAAAACTTTTCGATCCGCATCGGTGAGCACCGCGACTCGATAGAACTGAACCCCCGACTCTTCGGGGCGAAAACGGAATGTGATTTCAGAAGGTCGACCACTCGTGTCGGTCGCCACGGGTCGTTCTTCCACCAGCGTTCCCGTGGCGATCTCGCGCAACTGAACGAACGCCTTGTGACGGTCCATGCCTTGCGAATCAATCGTGACGCGAATCGTCATCGGTGCCGACTCAAAATCTGTTTGGCGGACGCTGACGTCGGCGATTCGCATGTCACGAACCTCCTGATCCTTTGCCGGCAGCACCGGGTAGACGGGAAAACCTAGCGTTGACCAATCAAAATCGGCTTGGGGCGGATCGGTCAGGTTGCCGTCGGTCATTAGCATCACGCCGCCCACGGGACGATTGCCGAATCGTTCCTTGAATGACTGCAGACTTCCGGCAAGCGATGAAACGTATCCGTTCATCGACAACGCTTCGCTGTTGTCAATTTTTTCCAGCCGAGTGTCGAAGGCGTATGTGCGTACATCGAACGTTTGGGCCAACCGAACTTTCCAGTCGGCCTTGTCGTCGGCAAGTTTGGCAACCGTTTGACCGCGTGACTGTTTCGCTCCGATCGGTTTGACTTGCATGCTTTGGCTGTTGTCGACGACGACGGGCAGCACGTTGGCTTGCGGTCGTGGCCGAGTGCCGGTCTGCAGTGGTTCCACCAGGCACACCAGCAGCAATACGATCGCGGCAAGCTTTAACGCGGCGGCCAGCATCCGCAGCAGCCCGGTTGAATGAGCGGTGGAATAGTTCCAGATCACGATGCCGGCCAAGACAATACCGATGGCAAGTCCGGGCAAAGCCCACTCCGGCGACCCCAGCATCCACTGGCTGGTGTCGAGATTGATTGGCCCGAGATTTGGCATTATTGCCCGCTCCCCAGGCTTTCGTAGTACCGCTGGACGGCGCCGGCGTATTCGTCGGGAACCGGATCACGGTCGATGGGGACGGCCGCATTCTTTTCGGCCGAGCGGCGAATCAATTCTTCCTGCACGTCACGCTTGAGTTCACGCAGTGGTTTGGCGATCAAGTCCTCTACCAATTGCCACTTCGGTTCTTTGGAATGACGACGTAGGTCGATTCGCATGTCACGGGCGCGGTCGCGAATCCGTGCCGCTTCGCTTCGCAGATCGGGATCCTCGACCATTTCTTCGACGTCACGCAATCGGTCCGACCATTCACGAAAACCTTCTCCGGTGATTGGCGAGGCAGCGGCGATCCCGTTCGGATTGTCCGACGCAAATTGGCTAAGTGATCCAGGACGCTGCTGGCCGGGTTGTTGCTGGCCGGGCTGTTGTTGGCCTTGTCGCTGGCCAGGTTGTTGATTCTGGCCGGGTGGTTGCGACGGTTGGCCTTCGCCCTCAGGTTGTCCTTGGCCCTGACCTTGGCCTTGTTGCTGACCCTGTTGTTCTGACGGATTCTCACCCGGTTGCTGACCGGGCTGGTCTTGTTGACCGGGCTGTCCCTGTTGGCCGGGCTGGCCTTGCTGACGTTCTTGGTCCTCTTCTGACTCGTTTTCGTTCGCTCTGCCCTGCCCTTGCGCATCTTGTTGTTGCCGAGACCGTTCGCCCTGTGATTGTGATTCAGCCGGCTCTTGTGGCTCGGTGGACGATTGTGGGCTGGTGGTTGTCCCGCCGCCACGGCGATTTTCGTCACTCTCACCGTCTGCATCTTCGTCTCGCTCAGCGTCTTGTCCCTCGGCGGAATTCGGTTGGCGGCCGGGTTGTGAATCGCCGCCTTGCGGTTGTCCGTTTCGCTGCATCTCGTCGTTGAGTGCGCGTTCCAGCTCATTCAGTTCGGCGAGTGCACGAGCCAGCGCCTCGGTTTCGTCACCCAGGATTGACGTCGCTGCCTCTTCCAAGTCTTCGCGCAATTGATCGATACCTTCGCCCGCGGTGCGTTCCATTTCGCGTGCTTGGGGGGCGAATCCGCGTTCCAACAATTCGGCGGTTTGTTCCAGACGCTGATCGACTTGGCGTTGCTGAGTCTTGCGGTAGGAATCGTACAACTGTTGGGCGAGCAGCGGTTCGGCCACTTCGGCCTCTTCGACGGTTTGCTGCATCCGTTCCAGCAAGTCTTCCAGGCGTTCTTTTTGTTCCACCAGTGATTCTTCGATCGTCTCGCGCTGGTCACTGCGGCGAAGTCCCGGTGAGTTGTCATCGCGTTGTTGCGTTTCGGCTAATTGCTGGGAAAGCTCTTCTTGTCGTTGGTCCAGTTCTTGCGCATCGTTACGCATTTCGCGCACGTCTTCGTTGAATTGTCCGGCGGCTTGTTGCCGAAACTTGTCACGCATTTCTTCGAACTCGCGTTCCGCCCGTTTGCCCGATGCCAATGCATCGGAGGCGTCGTTTTGTTGCAGAGCTTCACTGGCTTGCCGAACATTCTCGCGAGTCTGTTCCAGTTGCTCGCTTGCCTCGGACATTGTTTCCTGGTTCTCGGGCTGCTGCATCCGTTCGCTCAGTTCGTCGGTTTCCCGCAGCAATTCTTGCTGTTGGTCTCGCAAACGTTTCAGCTGTCGCTCGATCTCTTCCTTTTCTTCTTTCGTTTCCGCTTGTTCCAAAGCCGATTGCAACTGCGCCAGCTGTTTATTCAGATCAGCTTGTCGCCGTGCGAGGTCGCGCAGACGGTTCAAAACTTGGCGGATCTCGCGTTGTTGTTGCTGCTCTTCGCTTTGCTGGGCCTGTTGCTGCGTTTCGTACCGGTTTTCGTCTTGTTCCAATTCCAGATCGTTCAATTGTTTCTGTCGACGTTGCTGCGACGAACTGCTGGAACTTTGCTGCTGGTTGCGCTGTTGCTTAGTCACTTGGAACTCGCGGGCTCGCAGTTTCAGCAAATTCGCGTACGCAGACTGCGCAGCGGTCAGCGCCTCGCGCAGTGGCAGTGTTTTCGTCTCGCTGATCGCTTGTTCCAGCTCTGTGACAGCGGTTTGCATGTGTGTACGTGCCGTGTCTGCGTATCCGGCCGATTTTTCGTCCTGAATTTTCTCGGCAAGTTCGTCCAGCATTCCAATCGCATCGGTTTGTGATTGGACGATCAGCCCGACGTTGTCGCGAAAGCCTTCGCCGTTATTTTTAGCGTCACCACTGCGGAGCACATTCCAGGTGGCGCTGATGATTTGCTTTTGCAGGTCCGCGAGCTCTTCGGCGCCTTGAGCGGTTTCGCTCGGTGGTCCAGGCGGTCCGCCGGGCGGTGGTTCCCCTTCACGATAAATTTCTTCAAAAGGCCGCACTTCGGCGAAGTACATATCGCCCTCGGTACGCCGCAGTTCACCGTCGCGACCGGTGTCTTCTGCCCAAAAGTGGTACGCGAGCAGTTGATCGGGCTCGGCATCCAGGTCTTCAAACGCGATCAAGTGTTCAAGTACGCGTTTCTCGCCGCGGCCGGATGGTTGCGCAAGTTCAATCTCTTCCGCGGGTTTATCGGCAAACGTGAACGAGATGCCGGCTCGCTGAATTCCAAAATCGTCTTGCACCTCGGCTGCCAGCGGTAACTCTTCTAACGGTGAGACCGACACGTCGCCGCCACTGGTCATTTTCAGCTTAGGAGGCTGGTTTGGCAAAACACGAACCACCAGTTCGGGCGGATATTTGTTTTCTCGACCCTGTGCGTCGCGCAAGTGCAGCGTCATCCGCAACGTTTCGGTCGGCCGCATTTTTGCTGTATAAGTTTGCGGACGGTTGGGGTCGGCGATCAGCGATATCTGTTCGCCGTCCTTGGACAGCAACTCGGCTTGCTCGACCGGCTTGTTCAGGTGCAGCACCCACGTGATCTCAGTCTGTTCTACTGCCGAAACGCGAACGGTGTCTTCGATTGTCTTGTCATCCATACCCGTATAAGACGGATAGTCGAGCTGCGCGTCCGATCGCACCAACGCTGGATACTCGAATACTTCGATGCGAAACGTTTCGCTCTCCCAGCGGTCGGTCACGATTTTGTACTGAAACGATTCGTTGACCGATGCGACAAAACCGCCAATCACCGGGTCATCCAAACTGCGGGTCATCGTCGTGACGCGTGTCGTGCCGTCGTCGTCGACCATTTGCAATTCGCCATCGGCCGGCGCGCCGCTTGAGAAGGCCGAGTCAGGTTGGTCGATGTTTTCGAACCGAGCGGAAACAACCAGGCTGCTGCCGCGTTCAATTTCGGTGTTACCGGGTTCGACGATCACTTGTGGGATGCGGCTCTGAGTGCGCGAAGCAGTCGATGGCGCGTAATCATCTGTTGATGTGACCAACAAAACCAGCACCGCGGCCAAGCACGCTGTGGCCGCCCAGCTGCAGAGTCGCCCCAGCAACCAATGTTTCGGTCGCGCCGCCTCGATCCATCGGTGTGTACGCGAGTGCAGGCTGGCTTCTGTGATCACACGTTGCTGCAAATAGCCAAGCTCGGTCGGGTGCTGACCATCGGACGCTTGGCTGAGCGCCGTGAGCAGACGCTGTTTCAGGCTGGGGAATTTTTCTTCGATCCGGGCGGCAACGACACGTGGATTTCGATAGCTAAACCGGGTGACCAGAGCGGCGACGACCAATGCAATCAGGGTTCCGGCGGCCAGAGCACCGGCGGCGGTTGATCCTTGAATATTGCCTGCCCGGACTGAATCAAGCAGTACAGCGCCGGCGGCCGAGGCGACGATCGCAATCGCGATCCACAGCCAGATCAACCGGTGACGCTGAAACCGGCGGGTAACCGGGCGAATTCGATCAAGAAGCGCTTCATGCATCGTGAGACTCGGCGTTGTGAGATGAACTTGATCATTGTAACACCGGTCAAAGCCCAAAAGGTCGTGATCCATTGCCGGCAAGATTGCCAGGTTGGGTGGCCCGCTTTCGACCGAATCTTGGCCCTAACGCCGTATCAGCGGCGAGCAGCGTCGACATCTCTCTTGCCCTCATGATTGCAAAATCAGTAGTTTGCGTCCTTGTCGATCATCCGGGGGATATCGCGAACCGTTGTCCAACTTGTCTCGCCGGATCGACGCAAATTTAGCTGGATTTTATTGCAGATGCGAAAAGAATGAATCGTTTGCATTGCCTTCAACCACAGCCTGAAACGACGAGTGGCTATCAGTTCACGCCGGCCGATTTACGTGTCGGCGAACGTGACGAAGGCATCAGCGCGTTCATGAGAATCCGAAACGGTGCTGATTTTTTAGAGCTGACGATCCGCAGCCACATCGAATTTTTTGACGAGATCGTCGCCGTCTACAATGACTGCACCGACGCGACCCCGGATATTCTGACGCGGTTACAGTTGGAATTCGGTGCCGAACGACTGCGAGTGATCCACTACACCGATCCGGTGTTTCCGCCCGGCAGCGAAGGTCACGCGCGCACGCACCCAAACTCGCCCAACAGTTTGGTCAACTATTACAACTTTGCATTGTCGGCCACGCGTTTTACATTCGCGACCAAGTTGGACGATGACCATCTGGCGATCGCGCAAACGACCAAGGCCGTGACCGACTCGATCCGATCGGGTTCCGCCGGTGACGCCACGATGAATTGCTTTTCGGGACTGAACCTGTTCCAGCGACCCGATCAATCACTTGGGATACTAAAACGCGATCCGATCTCTGGCGGCGGTGACATCGGATTCTTCCGCGTCACGCCCGAAACGCTGTTTACGCACGATCGGCGGTTCGAACGTTTTCAGCGTGGCGGCCAAAAACGTCGATTCGCTGGGTTTCTGTACTGGCATTTGAAATATCTCAAGTCGGACATGGGCTTTGGCAATTACGCGCTGCAAGACAATCCGTCCAGTCGATACGCCAAACGTCAGGCCGCGCTGCAAAAGGCAACGCCCGAGACGCTGGATCTGAACCAGTTAGCCGACAGCCGCCAGCGCGGCGTGCTGGATCGACTGAAGCAAGTCGTTTCGGATAAGCAATTGTTGGCGGCCCAGCGGGACGAAGCGATTGCCACGACCTTTCCCGATGCCGACGTTGCGGCGGCGGTGGCGCAAAGTGTTTCGCCGCAGCATTACCGTTCATTCATGTCACAGGTTTGTCCTGGACCCTGATTCAACTGATCCAACCGAGCTGACCACGGCTCTGTCACTCTCAATGGGATATGCCCCGTGTCCGTGCTAAAGAATTTTCCCACGACCGTCTTGGGCCACATGACGGGCAATGTGGTGTTTCAACAAATCTTGCAAAAGAATGTCGTCATTTCCCAAGGTTTGATGGGAATCGGGACCGGTGCGGGCGTTTCTGGCAGCGGAGAAAAGGCTGTCTTTCGCCTCATGGCGAAAAGACATCAACCGCCCTACTGTGTCTTCGACGTTGGCGCAAACAAGGGGCAGTTTCTCGAGTTGGCGATGGCGGCAATGTCGGGCTCCGAATATTCCATCCACTGTTTCGAACCGGGATGCGAAACTTTCAAAGTCTTGAACGAGCGAAAACCAGACCCGCGCATCAAGCTGAACAACTTTGGGATCGGTAAGTCTCGCGGCGATCAGGTGCTCTACTATGACGCGCCCGGATCGGGCCACGCTTCGTTGACCAAAAGAAAGCTGGAATACCGTGGGATCGTCTTCGATCAATCCGAACAGGTGCATCTGGAAACGGTCGACGACTACTGCGCCGCGAACCAAATCGATCATATCCATCTACTGAAAGTCGATATCGAAGGTCACGAACTAGATGCCTTTGCCGGAGCGAAAGACATGTTCGCTAAGCAGGCGATCGACATGGTCACGTTCGAATTTGGCGGATGTAACATCGACACGCGTACGTTCTTTCGCGAATTTTGGGACTTCTTTTCCGAACTGGGGATGACCGTTTATCGGATCACGCCTTCCGGGCACCTGTCGCGAATCCGTAAGTACAAAGAAGTTCACGAGCAGTACCGAACCACAAACTTTGTTGCGACGCGAAACGATTGAAATCGACGCCGTGAAATCGATCTCGGCAAGACTCAGTCAAACGGGATTTCCGGGACCGACGCCGTGACGGTGTCTCGCGCCCACGTCTCTCCTGTGAGATAACTACTTATGCACGCTTATGTCATTAACCTGGACCGTTCGCCGGAAAGGTTGCAGTTCGTTCAGGATCAAGCACGTTCTTACGGGATTGAGATTGAGCGGGTTTCGGCCGTCGATGGTCGTACACTTTCGCCATCGCAATTGGGCGAACTCTCCAGCCCGGACTTTGAGTTTCAACCGCTCAATATCAGCGAGATCGCTCTATTCACTAGTCAAAAACTTGCCTGGAAAAAGCTGGTCGAAAGCGGTCATCCGCATGCCGCCGTCTTTGAAGACGACGTTGTGTTGTCGCCGACGATCCGAGCAACCTTTGACGCAATTGATCACTTTCATGATGAGTTTGACGTGATCAAGCTGGAAACCACATTACGACGCGTCGTGTGTTCGCGTGAGGGACAGCGAATCGATTCGGGCGAATCGCTGCAACAATTACTGACATGGCACGGTGGTGCTGCTGGATACGTGATTACCGCCAAGTGTGCCGCACGGTTGCTGGAGATCAAAAAACGCGTCTCCGATCCGGCGGACCAAGTTTTGTTCAATCCACTTTCCTCCGTTTCGTCGACCTTGCGGATCCTGCAACTGAATCCAGCGGCCTGCATCCAGAAAGATATTCTCGAAAAAGACGCGGCGGATGCTTTCGGAACCACACTGCAACGCGACACCTCCGCGGGACGACTGTTCCGTCACGGGCCGATCATCGACATTCGGCGGATGATCAAGAAACAACGCGAATCGGTACGCCGGCGATTGCTCGCACGTCAATCGTGCAATGTGCATGGTGCGATCCCGTTCGCGTCCTCATCGGAAGCTCGCTGCGCGGCATGAGTTGCAACGTGGATTCACGGCCGAGCGTTACGGTCAAACTTTCTGGCGGGTTGGGAAACCAGTTGTTTCAATACGCCGCCGCTCGCGCGTTGGCATTGCGATCCGATGCGCGATTGATCCTTGATACGACCTTTTATCGCAGTCGGCGACATCGTGACCTGGAATTGGATGCGTTTCCGATCCAAGCCGATGGTGTCTTGTCCTCGGGCACGCTGAGCAAGTTGGTACGCAAGTTCGTCGCAAAATCGGACGGTTATCGCGAACCACACTTCCACTTTGACCCGCAATTAACGCAGTTGAATCCACCGGTGGTGTTGGATGGATATTTTCAATCCGAACGCTATTTTAACGATCAGGCGCCGACGATCCGCGGCGATTTGCGCTGTCCCGAACCGGTCGATGACCAGATTCGCCAGCTAGGTCAGCGGATTCGTGATTCGGGTGCAACGTCGCTGCACGTCCGCCGGGGCGACTATGTGACCAACAAGAACGCCAGTGGAACGTTCTGTACTTGCACAATGGATTATTACCGAAATGCGATGGAACGGATTCCAGGCGATGATCCGGTCTATGTGTTTTCGGACGACCTGGCCTGGGCAAAAGAAAACTTGCCTCCCGTGAAGAACTTGATCTTTGCCGAATCGGATCGGGCTCGGCGTGGGCTGGATGATCTTTGGTTGATGACCCACGCCCGTAATCACATCATCGCTAATTCCACGTTCAGTTGGTGGGGTGCTTGGCTGGCGGACTCGCAAGACGGTTTGACGATCGCGCCGGTCCATTGGTTTGTCGACGAATCGACGAACGACCGTGATCTGATTCCCGCGCATTGGATTCGGGTGGCTTGAACTTCTCTTTCCACTCCGGCGGCAAATCGCTAATGTCCGTGGCTGATCAAGAACCGTCCGGAGCCCAGCCATGTTCGAATCTGTCGTCAAGTATCTACGCCGCAAGACCGATCCGATCGACTTGCTTGGCAAACTTGCCCCGCCCACGACAAAGCTGAAAACGCTTGTCCATGTCGGCGCACATATCGCCCAAGAACGTTCGCACTACGAATCACACGGCTATGAAAATATCCTGTGGATCGAAGGTTCGGCCGAGATCCATCAGCGATTGGTCAAGATTTTGGCGGACCATCAAGGCCCGGCAAGGCATCACGCATACCACGGATTGCTGGCCGACCACGACGATCAGGAAATCGAATTGCGCATGTTCAGCAATGACGGCATGAGCAGTTCGATCTACGCACCGACCGAAGAATCACTCAGTCGCTGGCCCGCAGTGACCGAGACCGGGCGAACCGAGTCGGCGGTCACAAGAACGCTAGATTCGGTTCTGAGCGGAACCGAATTCGAGGGCAACTGTGACACCTTGGTCGTCGACGTGCAGGGCGCAGAGTTGCTGGTTCTGCGCGGAGCGGAAAAAACGGTGGCGTCGGCCAATGCCGTGATCGCCGAAGTCTCGACAGTGCCTTACTACCAAGGCGGCGTGATGTTTGACGAACTAAAGGCTCACCTAGAACAGCGAGGGTTTGTCCCCATGTCGGTTCCCCGTCGACACGGTGACATGTTATTTCTGAGACGTGAGCTGGCAAAGGCTGCCGCTTGACCTGCGAGAGACAAGAACAGATGAACGAAGAACTGACCGTTGTTGTGCCGACACACAATCGGCCCGCGTTTTTGAATCGCTTACTGACGTACTTGTCATCGGCTTCCTTGCAGTCGCCGCTATTGATTGTCGATTCAAGTGATCACGAGCGTTTGGAAACGAATCGTCAAACGATCGAGCGGTTTGGCGAATCGCTGCAAATCGTGCATCGAGTCGACCGAGCAGGACTGATTCGCAAGTGCCGCTACGCGATGGATAAAGTTCAAACGCCATACACCGTTTTCTGCGCCGACGATGACTTTTTGTTCACCGAATCAGCGACCGCGTGCGTGAATTTTCTGCGAGATCACGACGACTATGCCGCAGCGATGGGCAGCTGGGTCTGGCTGAACTCGGCCAAGAATAGCCGTTGCCACCAATCCAAGTGCCGATCGATTGACCATGCGGATCCGCTGCAGCGTTTTCGCAGTCTGGCCACTCGATGGTTTTCCACGTTCTACGCGGTCCATCGAACCGATTACCTGCGCGATGCGTGGGAATCTGCGGACGAATCCAGCGAATACGATCAGGCTCGGGTGTATCCGGAATTGATGCTCGGACAGATCGGAATGCTGGCCGGCAAGCTGAAGGTTTTGCCGGTCCTGCACATGATTTTTCAGTTGCACGATGACAACGAACACCGCCGGCTGCCGCTGGTCCAAGACCCGGCGGTTCAGCAGGCTTTGTATCGTCGGTTCGCAGACGAACTTGGCCGGCTAATGACGAAATCGGCATCCTGCACGATCGATCAAGCCACGGAAATTTTGGACGAGCTCTACGGCCCGACCGGCGAGAAGATGCTTCGTGATAACGGTCGAACCGTGGGTCTGCATCGCGTTCGCCGGAATCTATGGAATCAAATTCAGTTGCTGCGCGATCGAATCTCGTCGGACCAAACCAATATTTGGATTCGCCGCAGACTTTCGGCCAACCACCCGTCGTGTCAAACCCAAGCCTGGAAACGGGCGTTTGATCTCGCGGTCGAATTCCCTAACGGGATGACACCGTCGACTGGATCGTCGGATCGAGCCGCCGCCTGAGATTTCTCCATTGCGGGGATTTGCCGTTCCGGATAACCTTCCTCGCACTCGCCGGGGCATGATTACGACACGGCGATGATTCGCATGGTTGATTCAGGGAGGAATCTGATGCCAGTGGTCATTCTTGCAGGCGGCCTGGGTACAAGACTACAGGAAGAAACGACGGCTCGTCCGAAGCCGATGGTGGAAATTGGTGGACGCCCGATTCTGTGGCACATCATGAAACACTTTGCCCATTACGACCAAGACGACTTCTATGTCGCGTGTGGTTACATGGGTGATTTCATCAAAGGCTATTTCTTAGACCAATACAATTTGGCGGGAAACCTTTCGATCGACTTTGGCCGCAACATGATGCAACGTGCCGAAGCCGAAGCAGAAAACTGGAAAGTGAATCTGATCGATACCGGTTTGCACACGATGACCGGCGGCCGATTGCTGCGACTGAAACAATATCTCGACGGCGGCACATTCATTCTGACGTACGGTGACGGCGTCAGCGATGTGAATGTCATAGAGCTGCTTGACTTTCATCGTTCTCACGGACGACTCGCGACCGTCACTGCCGTTCGCCCGCCGGCCCGATTCGGTGGACTAGTGATGGACGGCGATTTGGTCAATCGTTTCACCGAAAAACCCGTCTCGGGCGAAGGATGGATCAACGGCGGTTTTCTGGTTTTCGAACCGGAAATCTTTGAGTACCTGGAATCCGATGCGTGTTCGTTGGAAGCCAACGCACTGGAACGCGTTGCAACGGCCGGCCAACTGGCTGCGTTTCGCCATGACGGGTTCTGGCAATGCATGGACACGCTGCGAGACAAGCATTACCTGCAACGCATGTGGGACGACGGTACCGCACCATGGCGATCGTGGGACAAGGACGTTTGCGAAACCCGCCTGCGCGTCATGCCAACGGAAAAACGCAAAGCCGCCTAGACCTGCCCGTCATCAAACCGCGGCACCCGTGCGTGCCGCCACGCCGCTGGCCGCCCCACTCGCAAAGTAACTCTGCCGAAAATTCGAAAGCTGCTTCACGATGAATTTGCAACCCAATCTTTCTTTCTGGCGTGACCGACCCGTCTTGATCACCGGAGCAACCGGGCTGGTCGGTGGATGGCTAGTCAAGCGACTGTTGGAAGTCCAAGCCGACGTTGTCTGTCTGGTTCGCGATTGGAATCCGAACGCCGAAATCGTTCGCAGCGGTGATATGGACCGCGTCACTATTGTGCGCGGCGACATCTGTGACCAAGCATGTTTGGAACGTGTGCTGGGCGAGTTCGAAATTGAAACGGTCATGCATCTGGCGGCACAAACGATTGTGGGAATCGCCAATCGCAATCCCGGATCCACGTTCGAAGCCAATATCGGCGGCACGTGGAAATTAATGGAGGCTTGTCGCCGCAGCCCGAAGGTCTCGCAAATCGTCGTTGCATCTTCCGACAAAGCCTATGGCGATGCTGATGTGTTGCCGTACACCGAAGACACGCCGCTCGCCGGCATGCACCCCTACGACGTCAGCAAGTCATGTGGCGACTTGATCGCGCAGACGTACGCGAACACGTACAACTTACCCGTCGCCATCACCCGGTGCGGGAATTTCTATGGCGGCGGTGATTTGAACTGGAATCGAATCTTGCCCGGCACGATCCGCAGCGTACTGCGTGGCGAAGCGCCGGTGATCCGCAGCGACGGCTCGTTTGTTCGCGATTATTTCTACGTCGAAGACGGCGCGGCAGCCTACATGCACTTGGCCGAGCAAATGGCAGAGCGTCCCGAACTTGCGGGCGAAGCATTCAATCTTTCGACCGAAATTCAAGTCTCGGTGTTGCAATTGGTCGAAAAGACATTGCAAGCGATGAACAGTTCGATCAAGCCGGTCGTGCTGGGCGAAGCAAACAACGAAATCAAACATCAGTATCTAGACGCCACCAAGGCACGTGAAGTCTTAAAGTGGCAACCGCTGTTTTCATTGGACGAAGGATTGACCAGGACAATTCAATGGTACACCCGCTACTTCCAGCAGACGCAAACTGCACAACCACCAGCAGTTGCCGATCATGCGGTCAAAGCCGCCTGAGTCCAGTACTTTCGCTCGGCACGACGCCGCTGGCCAACGCATTGCTCAGCGAAGACGAATTGCAACAGCCCGAACCGCAGTGGCCGCTGGAATTGGTTCGATGCGAAGATTGTTCGTTGGTGCAAATCACTGAAACGGTTCCGCCCGAACAGCTATTCCGTGACTATGCGTATTTTTCGTCGTTTTCAGACACGATGGTTGCGCATGCGAAATCAATCGCCGAACGTTTGATCGATCAACGCAAGTTGGATGCGACCAGCCAAGTCATGGAAGTCGCCAGCAACGATGGCTACCTGTTGCAGTGGTATCGCAAGGCGGGAGTTCCCGTGTTGGGAATCGAACCGGCTGCGAATATCGCCAAAGTGGCTATCGCCGAGCGAGACGTGCCGACGATTTGTGAGTTCTTCGGAATCGATGTCGCGGAAAAACTTGCCGAACAGAATAACAAGGCAGACGTCATTCACGCCAACAATGTCTTGGCTCATGTCGCAGATCTCAATGGTGTCGTCAAGGCTTTCCAGACGGTGTTAAAGCCCAACGGTCGCGTGGTGGTCGAAGCCCCGTATCTGGGTGATCTAATCAATAAGATCGAGTTCGATACGATTTATCACGAACACCTTTGCTATTTCTCGTTGACGGCGCTGGACAGTCTCTTTCGCCGCCATGGTTTAGAAATTGTTGATGTCGAACGATTGGCGATTCACGGGGGTTCGTTAAGGATTTTCGCGGCGCACGCCGGCACCGAATCGGTCGCCGCTGCCGTCACTGATTTGTTAGACGAAGAGTCCGAGTGGGTTCACTGCGGTGAACACCATACCGAGTTTGCCAATCGGGTCGAAGCGTTACGCCAAACGCTGACCGAACACCTTGCGAATCTGAAACAGACCGGCAACCGAATCGCAGTGTATGGAGCGTCTGCTAAAGGCAGTACGCTGCTGAACTACTTCGGTATCGGCGGAGAAATGATTGATTACGTCGTCGATCGCAGTACCGTCAAACAAGGGCGGTTTACTCCGGGAACCCACCTGAAGATTTGTGATCCTTCGAGACTGGTGGATGACCAGCCGGAGTATTGTTTGTTGTTGACCTGGAATTTCGCCGACGAAATCATGCAACAGCAACAGGCCTACCGAGCCGGTGGTGGCAAGTTCATCATTCCTGTACCTGAAGTCCGCGTCGCATAAGTCTAGGCCGATGGAATTTGTTCCGACCGATTTTGACACCGCTTGGCTAATTCGTCCTCAACGCTATGAGGATGAACGAGGGTTCTTCACGCGCACTTGGTGCCAAGAAACATTCAAGACACAGGGGCTATCGGACGGATTGGTGCAATGCAGCACGTCGTACAATCGTAAACGTGGCACGCTGCGTGGGATGCACTATCAAGTGTCGCCGCACCAAGAAGCAAAGCTGGTGCGTTGCACGCGCGGAGCGATTTTCGATGTCATCGTCGATGTGCGAGACGGATCGCGAACCTACGGCCAATGGCGAGGTTTTGAACTGTCCGCCGAGAACGGTGAGTCACTGTATATTCCCGAGGGTTTCGCACACGGATTTCAAACATTGCGAAACGACACCGAAGTCTTTTACCAAATGAACCAGGTGTATCACGCTGATTCGGCCCGTGGATTTCACTATGCGGATTCCGATGTTGCGATCCGTTGGCCGCTGGAAGTGTCGGTCATCTCGGATGCGGATCGGCGACATGAGCAATTGAATCTTCGCGTGGTCACTCGAACGGCTGCGTGATCTTGTCGCACGACGCCAATACGGTCGACGACGAACGCCCGCCGCAGGCAGACACGATGCCGATGCATGTCGCCGTTACCGGTGCCACCGGATTCATCGGCGGACATCTGGTTGGGGCGTTACTTTCGCAAGGTCACCGCGTCACCGCGATCGCGAGAAACGAGGCACGTTTTCGCGAAATGCCATGGTCGGATCAGGTAAAGTTCGTCGCGGCAGACATCGGGACAGAGATCCCTGAATGCGTGGCCGGCGTCGGCGAAGTGGACGCGTTGGTGCATTTGGCTTGGCCGGGGTTGCCAAATTATCGCGATCTCTTTCATCTCGAAGAAAACCTTGCGGCGTCATACACATTCATCAAGTCCTTCGTCGATTCCGGGTGCCCACAGGTGCTCGTTACCGGCACGTGCTTTGAATACGGCATGCAGCAAGGCAGACTTTCAGAATCCGCGGCGACGGTTCCGGCAAATCCGTACGGGGTCGCGAAAGATTCTTTGCGGCGGCACCTTGAGATGTTGAAAAGCCACATCGGATTTCGACTGCAGTGGGCCAGGCTGTTTTATATGTTTGGTGACGGGCAAAACCCCAAAAGTTTGCTTGCCCAGCTGGACTCGGCAATCGATCGCGGCGATCACGTGTTCAACATGTCCGGCGGTGAACAACTGCGTGATTACTTGCCGGTCTCGCAAGTTGCTGGTTATTTAGCGATGATAATCCGCTCACGCGATTTCGGCGGCATTGTGAACGTGTGCAGTGGCCAGCCGATCTCGGTCCGGCGACTCGTCGAACAGCATATTCGGCGTCGCGGTGCGACGATCGACTTGAACCTAGGGCATTACCCATATCCTGACTACGAACCGTTCGCCTTTTGGGGCGACAATTCCGTACTGCGATCCATCGAGAGATATCAATAGATGAATGACAAAGACCCCATCGAGGCGTTCGAGCAAGAATGTCAAGAACGCGTCGCTTCGTACGCCGGACAACCGATCGCCGAAGCTGGTCGCGCGTTCGTCCGCGCCAGTACCGAGCCGAAGTACTCGTACAACTTTAGCTGGTTGGGTCGCCCGATCATCCAGTACCCGCAAGACATGGTGGCGATGCAAGAACTGATTTGGGCAATTCAGCCCGACTTGATCATCGAAACCGGAATTGCACATGGCGGTTCGCTGATTTTTTCAGCATCCATGTTGGAACTGATCGCCTCGTGCGGTGGTTCGGTCGGCGGGCGCGTTTTAGGAGTCGACATCGACATCCGCGAGCACAATCGCCAGGCGATCGAAGAACATCCGATGTCGAAACGCATCTCGATGATTCAAGGTTCCAGCATCGCGCCCGAGATCATTGACCAGGTCAAGAATTTTGCCGAGGGTAAAGAACGGGTCTTGGTATGTTTGGATAGCAACCATACCCACGAACATGTCTTGGCCGAGTTGCAGGCCTACGCTTCGCTGACGACCGTCGACAGCTATTGTGTGGTTTTTGATACGATCGTTGAAGAATTGCCTGGCGAAATGTATCCGGATCGATCTTGGGGACCGGGCAATAGTCCGCAGTCCGCTGTGCATGAGTTCTTGAAGACTTGTGACGACTTCGTGATTGATGAATCCATTGACAATAAATTGTTGATCAGCGTGGCACCGAAAGGCTACTTGCGGCGTGTCAAATAACGAAGTGAATTGAAAACGAAGTGAATTGAATCTGACTTCGTCCGCCGGCATGAAGCAACTTCCAGAATACGACAGCCAACAACGATGAATCGAAACTATCATTTTCACGGTCTCATGTTTGCCCTTCTTTTCAGCGCGTCTTCAACACTGCCCGCTCGTGGTGACGAAGGGATGTACTTGTTCAACGACTTGCCGACGGAATTGCTGTCGCAGCGATACGGATTCACTCCCACGCAACAGTGGGCTGATCATCTAAGGCTTTCATCGGTGCGGTTCAACAGTGGCGGATCGGGTTCGTTCGTGTCCAGTGACGGGCTGGTTTTGACGAACCACCACGTTGCCAGTGACACGCTTCACAAGCTAAGCACGCCGGAAAGAAACTTGATCGACGACGGTTACCTTGCCAAAACGACGCGAGAGGAGTTAAAGGCGCCCGATTTGGAACTGAACCAGTTGGTCGCGATCGAAGACGTCACTGACCGCGTCAATGAAGCCGTCGACGATAACGCATCGATCGATCAAGCTGCCAAGCAGCGCCGTGCCGTGATGTCCACAATTGAAAAGGAATCACTGGACGAGACGGGGCTGCGCAGCGATGTCGTGACGCTGTTCGGCGGTGCCAAGTATCACCTGTATCGATACAAGAAATTCACCGACGTGCGTTTGGTGTGGGCGCCCGAAACCAAGGCTGCATTCTTCGGCGGCGATGCCGATAATTTCGAGTACCCGCGATACAACCTCGACGCCACCATCATGCGCGTTTACGAACACGGCAAGCCGGCCAAGTTGGATCACTTTTTGCGGTGGAACGATGATCCGCTGGGTGAAGGCGAATTGGTGTTTGTCAGTGGCAATCCCGGACGTACGCAGCGAATCTATACCGTCGATGCGCTGAAATTTCTGCGCGACGATCGCATCCCTTACGTGCTGGACTATCTGAGACGAAAAGAAATCTTGATGCAGCAGTTCGGCTTGGAAGGCAACGAGGCCACTCGCCGGGCACGTGACGAATTGTTCGGGATTCAGAACGCTCGAAAGGCCTACACCGGTATGTTGGCAGGCTTGCAGAATCCGCAAACGATTTTCGAAAAGCAACGGCGCGAACAAGAATTACTCGACGCCGTCAAACAAAATCCTGAACTAGCTGAACTGGCCGCCGCTTGGGAAGAAGTTTCTGCGGTCCAGGAAGAAAAAGCGGACATGCTGGGCGAAACGGTCAGTCTGCGTAGCCGTTTCTTTGACCTCGCGATGGAGTTCGTTCTGTTGGCCGCAGAAGACGCCAAGCCGAACGACGAAAGGTTGCGAGAGTACACCGATGCGGGGCGAGAATCATTCTTGCAAGATTTGCTTAGCACCGCGCCGATTTATCGCGATTTGGAACAAGCGAAATTGGCCGACGAACTGTCTCGCTTGATCGAATTGCGTGGCGGTGATGATGAACTGATCGCAAAAGTGCTTGACGGAAAAGGTCCCAGAGATCGCGCCGCGGAGCTAATCAGCAATTCAAAGTTGGATGACGTCGAAGTGCGAAAGGCACTCGTCGATGGTGGCCAATCCGCGATCGCGTCGTCGGACGATCCGATGATTCAGTTGGCACAAATGTTAGAGGCCGAGTACCGACGGATACGCAGCAAGAACGAATCGCTGGACGAACGCGAGCGACAGGCGTACGCAGAAATCACACGAGCGGTAACGACGATCGAAGGCACCGGCGGGTATCCCGATGCGACATTCACGTTGCGATTGGCGTTCGGTCTGGTCAAGGGATATCAGCAGGACGGCAAACACATCGAACCGACCACTAATTTCGCCGGCGCATACGAACATGCCGCCAGTCATGCCGGTCAGACCGATTTCGATCTGCCGGAATCTTGGATGACGGCCAAATCCCGCGTCAACTTGGACACGCAACTGAATTTTGTTTGCACCGCGGACATCATCGGCGGCAACAGCGGTTCACCCGTGGTCAACCGATCCGGCGAATTGGTCGGCTTGATTTTTGACGGGAACATCCAAAGTCTGACGAGTGACTATCTGTATTCGGACGTCCAAGGCCGTGCCGTCAGCGTGTCTGCGGTCGGGATCAAGGAAGCTTTGCGATCCATCTATGGCGCCGAGCAACTGGCCGGTCAGTTGGGCCAATAACCCAAGTCGGTCTGTGGTCGCAGCGGTGCGACGAATCAACCACCCAGGTTCGTCGGCACTTGTTAAGCGGTTGCCGGCGCCGGGTGTGATTCTTCTTCGGCGATTTCCAGTGACTCGCGGACTTCTGTGCCGGCGGTCCAGTAGAAAACGGTTCCGATGATCGACATCACGACTTTGACCATCTCGAACACCAACGCGACGAGTGTTCCGGATGCGTTGGTCTTGATGGCCGGCACGATGCGGTACAGTGCCTCGACCACGGCTTCCAGAATTCCGACGCCGGCGGGTGTGACCGGCAATGCGGATGCGATCAGCGCGATGGGAACGATCACAAAGTGTTCGGCCAAGGTCGGCGGATTGGCGTACAAACCACGCGCGATCAAGTAAAAACTGAAGACCAGCATCGTGTGGACGCCCAAGCTCATCACGATCGAAAACACAAACGCGACCGGATGTGTGTGGAACATTCGCAGCGGACCGCCAATCTTGAGCACCAACGGGCCAACCAAGGGAAACGTGCCGGCCCACTGGATCAGCCGATCCACGCCCTTGCCGCCTAACACCAAGACGGAAAGCACGATGGTTCCGATCCCGACCAGGATCGCGGTCGCCCACGTGATCCGCTGCATGTCGATAATGCCAGCGGGCGGATTCTCAGCTGTGTCCGTTGGCGATGGCGAGTCTGCCGCGGAGGCTGCGTCGAGCGGGGCTGCCGCGTCCAACGAGGGCGTTTCGATCACCTGAGTGGTTGCGTTCAGCTTGGCGGCCGCCGAGTCGATGCCTTTCGAGTCGGTCACCATTAAAGTGACCGCGACCAACAGCAACAGGCCGTACAGGCCGGCCCCGCGATCGACCAAGACCGAGGCCACCGCTTCGATCCTTTTCCCGGGACGGCGGCGGGCCAGAAAGATGGCTTTGAACAAATCGCCGCCCACGCTGCCGGCGGAGACAAAGCTCAGCAAGAATCCGATTGAGCCCAGTCGGAACGCCTCGACCATCGTCATTTCAATGCCCTGGCAGCGAACCAGCACGCACCAGCGGGCAAACGAGATGCACATGGCGGCCAGCGCCACCACCAGCGCGGCGGCTAACATCCCGTAATTCTTGGGCTGTTGCGAAAGCGCCTCCCACTGCTCGGGCTCCACCCGCCAGAGGAGAAATGCGATGATGGCGGCCGGAATTGAGAATTTTAGGGCCGCGACGACAATGGTTTTCCAGCGAGGTTGCATGGCAGGCAGGATAATTCCTGCTCTCAACCTTGCCAAGAATCAACAAAGTCGATATTTTGCGGGGCCAAACCGTACACAACCGCCGGGCGAGAACCCGCCGCCGGTGATGATTAATCTGTGACCAAACCGCTTTAATGAGACTGATACGACCATGACCATGGATCGCAGCCTGAAGGTGAAAGCCGGGGCCATCAAAACACGCAATGTCATGACGCGAGCCGAACGCGTCGCACGTCTGAAGGAACTGGATCGATTTGACGAGGATTCCAGTATCGTCGGAATGCCAAAAGTACGCGTGGTCAAGGTCTCGCTGAAAAAGAAGAAAAAGGTCAAGAAGGCCGACGACGACGACAAAGCCAAGAAGTAATCTGGTTTCACCGCGATTCGCCTAGGTCGAAATCGGCCAAGCTGATACAACGCGGTGAAGCGAATACTCTTCATAGCCGATCGAGTGTGCGCTTCGCACCCGATCGGTTTTTTTTTGGCGAGGTGTTTCGCCCTCCTGCGAACCTCCGTGACCGTGCGAGACTGATGAACTCTCCGATGCAATCGACGATCGACGAACCCTCGATCGAAGTCGCCGATGTGACCGACACCCCGGCAAGCGAAACCGGTATCGACCCACAGCGCTTGCCCAAGCCCGAACAGACTCAGCCGATTCGGATTCTTTGGGAAACCGTCACGGTATTGTCGCTGGTCCACCTCGTTGCGCTCCTGGCGTTCTTGCCGTGGACGTTCACGTACTTGTTCACGTGGTCTGGCTTCACGCTGGCGGTGCTAGGTCACTTTGTGTTCGGCATGATGGGGATCACGATCGGATACCATCGCCTGCTGACGCATCGTGGGTTCACTTGCCCGAAATGGCTCGAACGCGGGTTGGCAATCTTAGGCATGTGCAATCTGCAGGATAGTCCCGCGCGCTGGGTCGCGATCCATCGCATGCATCATCAACACAGCGACCACCAGCCGGATCCCCATTCGCCACTGGTCGACTTTTTGTGGGGGCATGTGGGCTGGGTCGTTTGCCGTAACCGCGACTTGGATCGAACCAGCCATTACGAGCGTTATGTTCGCGACTTGCTGCGAGACCCGTTCTATCTGCACCTCGAGCGACGCGCCGGGTGGTTCTTTATCTTCTTGGGACACGCCGTCCTGATCACGCTCGCGGGTGCATTGTTCGGATGGGCCGTGGGCGACAGTCCGCTGCGTTACGCAACCAGTTGGGCCGTCTGGGCGGTCGCGGTGCGCACGATGTTTGTTCTGCACGGGACGTGGGCCGTGAATTCATTGGCGCACGTTTTCGGATACCGCAATTACGAAACACGCGATGCGAGCCGCAATAATTGGCTTGTTTCGCTGTGGTCGCACGGTGAAGGCTGGCACAACAACCATCACGCCGAACCGCGTGCCGCCGCGCATGGGCACCGCTGGTGGGAATTCGACATGTCCTGGCGAGTGATCCAGTTGATGGAAATGATGGGACTGGCCAAAGACGTGGTGCGGCCCAAATCGTTCTCGGCAAAGCAGAAATAGCGTCGCGATCCTGCCCCGACTGTTTCACCGTGGCGGCACTGCCGTTTCACGCTGACTGCCCTGCTCTTTCGCTTTGGCTTGCCCTGCTCTTTCGTTCGGGCTGCCCTGCTCTTTCGTTCGGGCTGCCCTGCTCTTTCGTTCGGATTGGGCGTTTTGGTATTCCTGCGAATACCATGAACGTGATTCCCTTTCGCACCGCCGCCGAAGTGTCACTGCCGCCTCGGACGGTTTTTCCTGGATTCGATACCGTGCGCGCCATGGCCGCGATCGGCGTTGTGCTGCTGCACGCTTGTGTGCCCTATTTGCGGCATCCGATGCCGGGACTCGCTTGGCCGGTTCGCGATTCACAAAGCAATTGCGTCGACCTGCTGTTCTGGTCGATCGAACTATTCATCATGCCCGTTTTTTTGGTGTTGGCAGGGTTCTTGGCGTGGCAAACCTTGTCGCATCGCGGTCCGCTTGCGTTGGTTCGCGGTCGGACACGCCGGCTGCTCAGGCCATTGTTGTTCGGCATCGTCGTGATCTTGCCGATGGACCTGTACGCTTGGTTGCTCGGCTGGGTCGCGGAAGGCCTCATCCCGGTCGTGAAGTTAAAAAGTTTGAAAATCGCCAGTCCGCTGGGTGATGATCTGTGGGGACTCAGTCATTTGTGGTTCCTGCAGTACCTGTTTCTCTATGTGGTTGCGGCGGCATGTTGTTTCGCCGCCGTAAAACGCTATCCGTCGTTGCAGCGATTGCGGCCTCGCCCAGCGATCGCTGCAATCGGCCTGATGGTCGTCGCGGCCGCAACCTTGGTATTACGCCCCGACGTGGTGTGGGGATTCCAGCATGCATTCGAGCCGGTTCCCAGCAAGTGGATTTATAGCGGCACGTTTTTTCTCGGTGGCATCGGGATTGCGATCAGCGACCCGCAACTGTTGTGGCTTCGGCAACGCGTCGGTCGTTTGATCGGGCCCGCGGTCCTATTGGGCTTTGCCGCGGTGGCGATGGGGCGATGGCATCTGGCCGGGGGCGAAGGGAACCTGGCGGCAATGACGCTGGCGTCGCTGACCGTTGCGTCCGCATGGATGATCACGTTGGTGGGCATCGGTGTGGCTGCTCGAATACCGTCGGTCAGTCCGAAGGTCAAATACTTGGCGGCTGCATCCTTTTGGGTCTACTTGGTCCATCATCCGATATTGGGAATCGTTCACCTGGATTTAAAGTGGTTGCTGCCCGAGACCGCGCCGGTCGTCAAAACGGCATTGGCCTTTGGAGCAACAATGCTGGCCAGTCTGCTTTCGTACGAAGCGATGATCCGACGAACACGCTTGGGCCGTTGGTTGGGGTTCGCTTGGCCCGATGTCGGTGCAGCATCGCCCTTACATGGCCGCAAGGATGCGGATCACGGCGAAACCGAAACGCATTCCCAAAGCGAAAAGGACCAGGAAACGGGTGTGCCGCCGGTCCGCCGAGCGGCTTAATTCGTTCGCGCCCTCGTGAGTGGCCGCGGTGTCGGTTACAACGACAGCTATCAGCAATAGTTTCCGCAATACGAGGAAGGCATGGCGAAAGGTTTGTTCACCCAGGGAATGTGTGTCCTGATGCGCAAACCTGTTTCGATCGACGATCTGCAGTCACGTCTCAGCTCGTTCGAAGTGGTTGGCCGGCACGAGTCGATGGAAGATGTCGAGTCGCCCGAGACCCTGGTGATGGACTACCGCGCGGAAACAGGCGGACATCTGTTGGTCACGCCGTCGAACATTGTCTGGCCCGATGATATGGGTGACCCGGATGAGTCCCCGGAACGATTCATTGCCTGGTCACTGGGACAATTTGGGCCGCTCGCATTTCCCGGTTGTCTGCAACGCGCCAGTGAGCAATCGTGGGGTTGGGAAGAAGGCGCCGAAGCCATCAAGGAACACACCGCCCACGTCCGTCTGTTGATCAGTTACGTGCTTGGCGGCGAGGACGGCGAATCGGATGACGACGATATGCCGTTGGTTCCGGACGACTATGACGTGATCGACGAGATGAAATTTCTAACGCGCGCTGTTTCGGCCGTGCTGGAAATGCCCGAAGCCATTTGTTACTTCAACCCGGGCGGTGAAGTCCTGCGGGATGAAGGTGGACTGAGGCGTGGGCTAAATTACGCATGGAATCACGAATTGCCGCCGCTGGACGTATGGACCAACGTCCGGCTGTTCAAGGCAACCGATTCGTGGTCGCTGATGGATACCGTCGGTAACGGGCAATTCGACTTGCCTGACCTGGAAGCCGTTTACGACACAAGTCGTTATGAACCGGCCGATGTCGAGAAATTTTTGCGCAGCGCGTCGCTTTACATGCTCAACAGCGACATGGACGTCGACGAAGGTGACACCGCCGACGGTCCCGGCGAAACCGTGTGGAAAGCAATCGAATGTGATGAAGCACTGTCCGATCCTCCGCGGCCAACGATTCGGTGGATCCCCGACGATGGGAATGTGCCACCCGACGAACTGCTTGATCGAGGCGACGTGGAAGAGTTCGATGAGGACCTGCTTGCTGATGAGCTGCCCGATGATGCTTTGTCCGATGACGATCTGCTTGACGACGACATTCTTGGTGAGGGGGACGAAGATGAGCTGGGACTCTAGTCACGGTCCCGAGAAAGTGAACCGCGACGTGTGAGCGGTGGTGCATCCAGCGCTGCCGGAAACTGCAAGGCACCGCACGGACCCGTCGGGCACTGCCCAGCAGTGACCTGTCCAACACGGACCCGTCGGGCACGGACCAGTCGAACATTGCCCAGCCCAACACTGCTCGCGCATTTCATCGCACTCGACGCATATCGCACTCGACTCATATCACATCCGGGGGCGACGGTCCGTGGGGCGGAATGTGCAAAGTGAATGCACAGGCTGCTGGAACCCACCAAAAGCATGGGCCGCCGGGACCCACTAAATGCCGGCCAGCCGGACTGATCATTTGCAACAATGCGACGCGGAATCGCCTGGACGCAATCGATCATCATTCGTATCGAACGCTTCGACCGCCAAAATGGCGAGCTAGATCTCAGGGAAGAGCGAGAACCGCAGTGAAGCAAAGTAAGACAAACCCTCCTGCGTCCCATGGCTCGCTGGAAAGTAATCTATTGGTCGACTTCGGCGACTTGTGGTCCGATGCGCAAAAGATCTGGGATCGCTATCAAGACACGCCCGCCTTTTCAGGGTACGTCAGCGCGGACTATCTGGCGGTCTATCGCGCTCTGCTTCCCCTGTGCGGCACGGGGATGACCTTTCTTGAATGGGGATCGGGACTGGGAGTCGTCACGATCATGGCAAACCGGATGGGCTTCGACGCCTGCGGGATCGAAGCCGAGTCGGGGCTGGTCGAACACGCTCGCGAACTGTCTCGGGCTTACGCCCCGCGCGCCGTGTTCGCGATGGGCAGTTTCTTTCCCGATCAATTTGTCGGTGATGAAACCGTGACTTCCGCGACGGGTCGCACCATCCGAAACGTTAATTCGGCGTACGGCGAAATAGGCAAACAGCTTGACGAATTTGATTTGGTCTATGCGTACCCGTGGCCCAACGAACGAATGCTGTATCGTTCCGTCATGCGCGAATGCGGGCGTCGCGGTGCGATCTTTCTGACGTACGATTCGCGATCGGGCATGGATGTGTTGCAGGTAAGGCGAGGATCGCGTGATGAGCCTGCACGGGGGCAGGTTACGCGTCGGCGATTGGATGGATCCTGAATGTCTCGACCGCGATCGCATACAGTGCGGGAACGACATACAGCGTTAGAAGGGTTGCGACAATCAAACCAAAGATCATCAGCCACGCCATGCCTTCCCATAGCGGACCTCCCGATAAGGCGAGCGGCAGCAGGCCGCCAATCGTGGTCGCGGTCGTTAAGAAGATCGGCAACATGCGTTGCTTGCCGGCCGACACCAAGCATTCGCGAAATTCTCGTCGGTCCAGCCCCGAAATCGGCCCGGCGCCATCGGTTTCAGTCATTCGCTGTTGAATCAGGATGTCGGCGAACTCGATAAAGATAATGCCCGTATTCAGCACGATGCCGAACAGTGACAGCAATCCAAGCTGCGGCATGAATCCAAGTGAGTTGTCCGTGATCCACAACCCAAACAGGGCGCCGATCGTCGCCAGCGGCAACGTCGCCAAGATGATGAGTGTTTTCGTCCATCCGTTGTACTGGACCACCAGGATGATCACGATCAAGAGGAACGAGATGCCGAACGATGTCAGCATTTGCGCCGACGAGTCCTGGCTTTCTTCGTAAGCACCACCAATTTCGATCAGGTATCCGCTTGGCAATTTGGATTGTATCTCTTTCATTTCGTCCGTCGCCATGACTCGCAAGACGACATCGTTACCCGATGTGCCGTCTTCAATCTCGCTGCGAATCTCGATCGTGCGGTTCAAATCCCGACGTTCGATCTTGGCCGGTTGCCAAGTCGGCACGGCCGTGGCGATAGAGTTCAGTGGCAGCTTGCCGTTCTTGCCTTCGACAAACGCGGCATCGATGCCTGAAAGGTCGCGTCGCTCGTCCGGCGCGAGTCGGAACAAAACAGGCACCTGATGATCGCCTTCGCGAAACGTCGAAAGTTGAAGCCCAGAGAAGTACGCGTTCAAGGTATCGGCAACATTGGCATTGGTTACGCCCGCCAAGTTGGCTTTCTCGTCGTCGATGTCCAACGTAATTTCAAATCCATCGATGCCCCAAGAGTCACTGACGTCCCATGTCTCGGGTTGGTCTCGCACCAATTGCTTGATGTCGGACATGATCGTTCGCAATTCGTCAATGTCGGCAAAGCCGTCTCCGGAAACACGGATGACCAGTGGCGGTGCGGGTGGCCCGAGTGACAGTTTCTTGGGGATCACGCGAGCGCCGGCAATGGGAGCTAGGCCAAGCGAGTCGTCGCCTTGAGAACTAACGCGGCGCAGGTCATTGATCAGTCCAGGGGTCAATTCACCGTCGGTCGTGCGGACCAATACTTCGGCAACATTGGCGTTGGGGCTTGGCGGATCGACTCCCAAGGCCCACCGTGATCCGCCTTGCCCGATGATCGATCGCATCGCCCTGAGACGCTCGACCGTTTCGCCCGATTCGTTTTGCGTGCGGCTTAATTTGCGAATCGCGTTTTCGACCTGCCCGACGACGTGACTGGTTTGTTCAATCGTTGCCGTTTCTGGCAGGATGACATTGACAAAGAACTGATCGCGGCGGTCTTGAGGAAAAAACTCGCTGCCGATTGGCAACGAGATACACGCGGCAAGCATCGCAATCGCGGAGGCCAAAGTCAGCCATTTGACTCGCAGCGCCGCGTGTGCCGTCACGTCGTATATGCGCAGGAAAATGTTCTCGTCTTGTGATTCGGATTCGGCCACGTTTGCCGGTGTTCCGCGGCGGCCGGTGATTTGATGCATCACACGCCGCCACGCTTTACCGATTATCCATCCAATCCACGGCAGGGGCGCGCCGGGGACGTCGGGGTTCTTGGGGGCGCGGATGAAAGCTGCGGCTAGGATCACGCAAATGGTCATCGCCAACAGCCAGCTCAACAGCAGTGTCGTCGACAGTGTCACCGGCAGGCTGTAAACGTATTCTTTGCCGCCGCCTTGCAGCGAAAACAACATCGGAAAAAACGCGGCGACGGTTGTCAGCGTCCCCGACAACATCGGGAAGGCCAGTGTCCGGGCGGCTTCCACAGCGGCATCCCTGGGCGTCATGCCTGCGGTGATGTTCGTGCGTGTCTGATCGCAAACCTGTACCGCGTTATCGACCAGCAAGCCCAGTGCGATGATGATCGATGCGAGTGAAATCTGTTCTAGCTGGACACCGAATAATGCGATGACCGCGATTGATGACAACACCACAATGGGGATGTTGGCGGCCATCACCAGAGACGTGCGTACGCCGACAAATAGCAGGACCACGATCACGACGATCACGACGGCCGATACGACATTGCCGATCACGTCGTCGATCTTTCGCGAAACATTATCGGACTGATTGGAAACAGGTTTAACAGTCAGGTCGCGAGGCAGGGCCTGTTCGACAACGACAAGTTGATTGACGCGGTCGATGCAGCGTTCGCAAACATCGATAATATTCGCGCCCGACTTCATCGTGACCGCCACCATCACGGCGGGAAAGGTGCCGCGATCATCAGTGAACCGGCTTAGCACGGTCGGTGGATCGCGGTAGGCTCGCTTGACATGTAGCCCGAGGTCGCGCAGCCGGACGGAGTTGAACGTGTCGCCAGAACGAACGCCGGCAACAGAGATGGATTCGATTTCGCCAACCGCATCAAACTCGCCGCCCGGTTTGACGGCGAATCGGCCTTCGTCCGTGTCGATGTTTCCGCCCGGTGAAACAATATTTCGACTCTCGACCAACTGACGTAGCGATCCCGTCGTTAGCTCGATTTGAGACCACGTGCCGAGGTCCGTTTCAATGTAAATCGCTTCTTCGTTGACGCCGTATTTGGTTGCCTTGGCCACGCCCGGAAGCAATCGAATCGAATCACGAACTTGATCCGCATAGATTTCCAGTTGCCGGGGTGAGTAGGCGACTTTGGGATCAATCTTTGATTGACCCGGCATCGGCGTCTGATAGACGCCCAGCACTAAGATTGCGGTGTCGCCGAAGTCGTCGTTAACCAGCGGACGAATATCGTCGTTGGGCATCTGCGCCTGTTCGACTTTGGCGCGGACCTTGTCCCACACGTTTTGGATGTCGCCGGCCGTGACGCGGTCTTCGACATCGACATAGATCGTCGATAGGCCGTTGATCGATGTCGACCTGATTCGTTCGACCTCTTCGATACCGTCCAGTGCTTCTTCCAGTTTGTCGGTGATCAATTCCTCGACTTTTACCGTGGGGGCACCCGGCCATTGTGTCGAGACCACGCAGGTACGAATCGTGAATTCAGGATCTTCGCGCCGGGGCATCGTAAAGAACGTGACTGCGCCCCAAATCGTCGCGAGGACCACGGCTGTCAACACGACAGGGCGGTACCGCATCGCTACCGCTGCAAGATTCATCGTGTTGCTCCGCTTTGCGATGTGGCAATAACATTTACCGGCTCTAGATCGACCAAGTAATGGGTGCCTTGAGTGACAAACTGAACCCCGTCCAGATCAATTGCATCGTCCGCCGCTTGGATTCGCAGCAGTGAAGAAAGTCTGGAGTCTTGCCTTTTTTCGGCGAGAACGATTTCGACTCGCCTGGCAATGGTTTGATCGGCTGACTTGTCGATCACGAAAAGGTAATGTTTGTCGCCCGATTGCGAGATCGCGTCCATGGGAACAAAGAATCCGGGTTCGGCGTCTTCATCCGATAGGTCGACTTGAACGATGTCACCCGGTCGGACGAGCCACGGGCTGCTGCGCTCGATCAGGATCTCGTCACCGTCCCACTGGGATACCGGGCCATCGATGCCAGACAGTTTGCCTGCGATCAAATCCTGTTCGGCATCGAACTCATCATTGGGAAACTCAATTTGCTGGAACAGCCAGTTGCCCAAGAACGGCAATTTTGTGCTGCCCAGTCTTACCCTCAATTTTGAAACCTTGGCCAGTCGATCCTTGGGCATCGATTCACCCACGCGGAAGTTTTCAATTTTCCATACGAACGGACCCAACTCGTCGGCGTGAATCGCTTCTTCGATTGCGAACGTCAGGCCCTGATCGGCACCCGGCAAAAAACTGAAAAGGGTTCGCCATGCTTGGTCCGTGACGGCAACCGATTCGTTGTTGCCCGCATCGGAACTGTGACGCGTATTTTGATTCAACATCAACAGAGTTAGCGTAAACGTCCGTGTCGAAAGATCAGCAACGGGATCGACCAAATACAAAAAACCGTCGTGCATTTGAACGCTGCCGTCAGCATGCTTGACCAGTAACGTCAGACGCTGGCGTTTGCTAAGTCGCTGGCTGTCTTCTGCTGAAACTTCGACTTCGATTTTGATCGGATCCATCATTTGCACGGTCGCAACCGGTTGGCCGGATGTGACGACGCTGCCTGGTACAACAGCGATATTGGCCACTTGACCACGGAAGGATGAATACAGTGTGCAGTCTTCGAGGTTGCGCTGCGCGTCTCGCAAAGCTTGTTCGGCTTGTTTGACTTGAAACCGCAGCGACTCGATGTCCGCTACCTTGGCCTTGCGCGTCGCTTCGATTTGTTCGATTCGAGACAATGCCGTTTCGTAATTCGCTGCGCCGCGATCGACATCTGCCTGCGATCCGGCGTTTTGATCCTTCAGTCGCTGGCTGCGGTTCAGTTCGGTTTGGGCAAGGTCTCGTTCGATCTCTGCGGCGCGCAATTGCGACGGCAGACTTTTTTCTAATTCGATGATCGCCACCTCGACGTTCTGCTTGGCGCGCGCCAGTTCCGCCTTTGCCGAATCGACATGCAACTGGTAACGCTCGCTTTCGATGGCCGCGACGGGTGTGCCTTCGATAATCACATTGCCATCACCGTCAATCACGCGGCCTTCGATGCTGGTGTTTGGTTCGGCGACCCATTCAACGCGTCCACCGACTTCGAATCCGATTTCTTCCGTTTTCCACGACGCAACAGATGCCGATACCAAGGCTCCGTTGGGCGGCGGTTCGCGGCGTAACGTCTTGACGGTGACCGGTCGAGGCTTCTTCGCGACAACCGGTCGCACATCATTTCGTTGGCAACCGCAAAAGCACAGCACCAGCAGGATTGCGCAACAGCAGGGTAAACATCGGTTCATGGCAGATCGAGCTAGGCAGAAAAGGCGACGTTCGCAAGCGAGGCGATCGCGTCAGCAGAACGGACGTGCCGGCGGGAACAAAGGCGGGAAGGGATAGAAGTGAAAAAAAATGAGCCGCAGCCGAGACGACACAGTCTCTTCAAAAGTCGATACCCCAAATGGTGATCCGCAAGTTCGTCAAAATCTGTTCCCTCCGCGGTGTTTTGAATGTTGAGGACCCGACTTGGGTTTATCCGGGCTAGGTATTGTCACGCAGGTATCGTCTGTGACGAGCACAGCGGATGAAATTGTCAATCAACGCCGGCTAGAGCCGGTCGGTCCCCGATTTTTACCCTAGGATGTATTTGTGAGTCCTTAGCTGGTATTGTTGATCCGGATGCTGGTGTGCATTCAAGACGCGGGCGGCAAGGGACAAGCCGAGATTAGACGTAGGGAAGCCAAGTTTGCACCAACTCGCGGCCTGCAATCCTTTGCGGAAGTTTTCGTTTTTTCGATTACTTGACTTGACCTAAACCGCGATATACTGGTATCACACCCCCCAATGAGTTGCTGTTTGCTCACTGATGAGCGATTTCTGCTCTATTAAACAGGGGTGATTTTCTGCCAAAATAGCAATTGGCATTTGAAACGAACAAGACACCGTTCGCGCAGGTTCTCCGGCGCGTACGCGTGTGGGCTGCCGTGATTACTGCCCCGATCACGGCAGCCATTTTTTTTACCTGTTGCCCGACCGCGGTGATGGCCAATGGTGATGTTGATGACCAACGGTGATGGCAATGGCCCGCCGCTTTTGGTGCGAATCGCGATCGGTCTCTCACCAGAGCAGCTCAATTGCGAGCGCGGCGGAAGCATGCGTGCCAAAATCGGCTTTAAGAGCTTTTGAGATTCCGCATATCGTAGATCGCACGAATGCGACTCGCCTCGTCGTTCGCTTTCTTGGCTTCGTCGTGCTCATCCAGCTGCGATAGAGTTCTTGCCAGCTCTTCATAGTGTCTCGCCAGCATCACAAAACCAAACTGGCTGCCGATTCGCAGGCTCAAGTACTGCTTGTGTTCCTCGATACCCTCTTCAGCGACTTGCCGTGCCTCGGCTAGCTGGCCGTTGCTGCGAAGATCTTGCGCGTACTCTTTCAGAGACATCGCGAGAAAAAAGTGATAGACGGGAATATCGTCAAATTCATTTGCGAGAGCACGATAGATCGAGATTGATTCATTGAAGTAGTCCGAAGCCACATCCGGTTCGGAACGCTCGAGCGTCCAGGCAAGTTGCTTGAGCGCTTTGGCCAGCACGGCGCGATACCGAGGGATCGATGGATGCGAGTGAGTCAGTTCGCGTGCGATGTCCGTTCCTCGTTGCAAGCGTGCGATGTGCCGACTCAAGTCGTGTTTCCATCGGGATCGATAGTCGGTCGTTGTCAGCCATTCGCTTAGTTCGCATTGATAGTCGGGGACCTTGGGGTGATCGGCGACGAGCTGTTCCAGAATTTCGATCCCGGCGGACTTGATACGCTCGGATTCGATACGGCTTCTGCTGGATGCGTATGGATAGTAATGACGATAGGTTCGGGCCAATTCCAAGCGGAAGGTTGCGTTGTCGGGATGTTGTTCGACCAAGCTTTCTGAAATCGAGATTGCCTTGCCATGACTTTCTTTGGCCCCTTGGTGTTTCCGCAATCGCCATTGCGACTGACCCAAGTTGCGATAGGTCGTGACGAGTTCTGCCTGGCACATCGGGTCGTCACAAAACGGGCCTTGCTCAAGCTCGTCACGTGCTTTCAGCAGGGTCTCTTCCGCCTTCTCGAATTCGCTCATCGCATAAAACGAAATCCCGAGCTGATTTAGCGTGCTCGCCTTTTCTAGCTGGCATGACACATCATGACCGCTGCCATGTTCATCCAGAATTGCCAAGCTTTTCGCATAGGAGAAAGCGGCTTTTCTGTATTGGCCAAGTCGTTGGTATATGTCGGCGATACGTTGATGAACCTTGGCCGTGTCGCGTTGCAATCTCGGGTTGGTCGCGTTTTGTTCTGCGAATTGATCGTAAAACTTGAGGGCGTCTTGCATCAGTTCGGCGCTATGGTTTGAAACGACAAACTGGAACTCGACATCCGAGTCTGTGGCTGACGGTGACTCGGTGTCGGGAGCGATCGGATATGCCATCCAGCTGGTCGTGAACCGATTCAGGATCTGGTCCATCGATTCCAGTGCAAGCGAGAGGTTGCCTTCTGCTCGATATCGTTCGGCCACCGCTTCGCGCCATTTCGAACTGATGAGATACATCGACGTACATGCGCCGACGAACAAGATGCCGGCTAAGCAGGCGACGGCAGGATTCCGTCGTGTCCATAACAGCGTTCTGCGTAACGATCCGTTTCGGCGTGATTGCACCGGACGGGCATCGATAAAGCGTTGCAGGTCCTTTTCCAATTCATTGGCTGTCTGATAGCGGTGGTCGGGATCGCAAGCCATGGCTTTGAGGACAATCGATTCCAGGTCCCGCGGGATCTCTGGGCGGATCGCTCTCGGTTTCTTGAAACTTCCTTTCAGAATCCGGTCGATGATTTTAGCTCGACTGTGGTCATCGAACGCGGGTTTGCCGATCAGTAATTCGTAAAGGGTCACTCCCAACGAATAGATGTCGCTGCGCGCGTCATGCCGACTGCTTAGTTGTTCAGGGGCCATGAATCGAAGTGTGCCCGCCACATCGCCTTGCCGTTCTTCTTCTGACTGCATCATCATGGTGGCTAAGCCAAAGTCGGTGACCCACACGGTACCACCGGCATCCAGCATCAAGTTGCTTGGCTTGATGTCGCGATGCAGAACACCTTGGCTGTGCGCATAGGCCAAAGCATCGGCGACCTGGACACCGATGTTGGCCAGCGATCGATAGTCGCGACAGATGGTCATCGGGTCCGGCGTATCCGCGGCCTCTTGCGCGATTGCCGCGTCCGACATCGCGTCCGATACCACGTCCGGCAACGCGTCCGGCACCGCGATTCGATTCGCGATCGTTTCGGAGGCAGGTGGATGACGATCATCACGGTATCTGGCGGTGCCCGGTGAATCGGTCTTGATTTGGTTCGCCGTATCGACGTCCAACGGTCCAGTCGATGACGCGGACCGCGAACCGTGTTCGCTGCCGAAGGAATTCTTCGCCGTGCTGCCACTTTGCATTCGCTTTTGGAGCGTTTCTTGAAACGCATGATGGCGGGCGAAGGTACCATCCGGTTCACTGACGACCGCGTCCAGGCCGACTCCATCGATTCGCTGCATGACGAAGTAGTGCAGGCCATGGTCTTGGCCAACGCCAAAGACGGGGACGATGTTCGTGTGATGCAGCGCGGCCGCTGTTTGAGCTTCTCGACGAAATCGTTCTAGCTGGCGTGATTCCGACAGCGATTGGCGTGGGAACACTTTGACGGCGACGCGCCGACGCAGCGATTGTTGTTCTGCCTCGTAGACGATGCCCATACCTCCGCGACCGATTTCGCGGATGATGCGGTAGTCACCAAGTTCCTCAACTGTGCCGACGTCTAGATTCACCGTTTCATCCGAAGACGAAAGAGCACAGGACTTGAACTTTTCCAGCGCGACCATGATTGGGAATTGCCGACGAATTTCGTCTGCTAGTTCCGGATAGTCTCGCATGTATTCTTTTGCCGTCACCGGCTCGCCGCGACGTCGGCGCGAGAGAAACTCTTCGCCCAGAAACTCAACGGGATTTCGATCCTCGGTTTCATGATTCATGGGTCTAGACTTCGTCAATAAATCCGGGCATTTCTTCCAGAACTTCACGAAGCCGCGTCAGAGCTCGCATGTAACGATTGCTAGCCGCGGCGGGCTTTAATCCCAGCACCTCTGCCACTTCACCGTTTCGCAATTCTTCGAAGTGACGCAGCGCGATGATTTCTCGGTCAATTTCATCCATGCTTTCCAAAGCCTTTTCGATTTGGACTACCAATTCTGCATGCATGGCCATTTGGCTGGGCGATGCCAAATGGGCCGCCAACTGGATCGCCATCGAAGCCGACGTGGCGGCAAAATTTCGGCGGTGAATTCCTACCTCTTGTTTAACGTCTCTCCTCTCCGCTTTGAGATGTCGGCGATGAACGTCAATCAATCGCTGCGTGGTGAGCTGTCGAAGCCAAATATAGAAAGATAACTCGGGGCGTTTGATATAGTGCCGCATCCGCTGATGAGCATCGATGTAAACCTCTTGCAGGATATCCGATGCATCTTCGCGGCCCCTCAGCCGATGGTCCATGCGGAATTCCAGCATCTTTTTCAGACGATCGCGATGTCGAGAAAACAGTTCTACAAACGCATGTTCCTCCCCCGCTTGCATTCGCGTGATGAGTTCTTCGTTAAGTCCGGTGTCCGACATCTAATCTCATCCTAAAACGCATCGACGGCGGAACTTACACATGATCATGGCTGCTTTCCTGGCGGCAGTGGCAGATCCGACGTCCCGAGCCCCTCAAGGGCAGCGCAACACGCAGGCGACCGTCACCTCGCCGCAAACAAAACACATGGAAACACACAACGAGTGGCGGGACGGATCAAGCTGCTTGATCAAGCTAGTCGCGTCGTCGATCAGCGAATCGTCGTCGCGGGCGGCGGCGGATAGAATAAAGCTACCTCTATTGTAGTTCTCAATAGCCCCGCGTCCTGGTAGGCGAGCAGAACACTCCGAGTGACCGAAAATTTCGTTCAATCGCGGCAGGCGATCAGGCGAATCGCGAAGCGTTTCGCAGCTTCACCGCGGCCACCGGGTTCCGTTCGGTTGTTATTTTAACGGCTAGACATTCGGTTTTGGTCGAGAATCGCAGCAACCGTTCAGGTAACCTACAATGGGCTTGGTAGACGTTTGTGCGCGTTGTGCGCTTTTGGATTTCTCGCTGCCGATTGTCGATGAAGTCCGGCTTGCCGCCTAAGCTGAATATTCCCCACCTCATTTAACGGTTTACCTGTCGCGTTTAGCGGTCCTCGCCAACCAAATCATGCTCGACACCAATGTCATTGCGGCGGACAATATGTTGCCCTCGCGCGCCACGGACTGTGTCGTCCAACATCCCAAGAAGGTTTTCTCTGTGCTTGTTATCGCCTTGTTGAACCGACTGTTGGGAATACGCAGCCTGTTGGGAATACATAGCGGAATCAGCGCCGTCATCGCTTTTCTGTTTCTTGGGATGGTTTCGGGGCTAGCACGCGCCGAGGCAGCCGAGTTCACGCGTGACCAGCTTGAGTTCTTTGAAAAACGCGTTCGGCCGCTCTTGAGTGAACACTGCTATGAATGTCACAGTGCCCAATCGGAGAAATTGCAGGCGGGATTGATGCTGGACAGTCGCAGCGCCATGGTCGCTGGCGGTGATTCTGGACCGTCGGTGGTTCCGGGCGATCCCAGCGGCAGCCTGTTCATCGAGGCGGTGCGTTACGAGTCGTATGAAATGCCACCTGATGGAAAGTTGTCCGACAAGGATGTGGCGACACTGGAAGAATGGATTCGACAAGGGGCTCCTTGGCCGCAAGAGGAACCTCCGTCGCCGCACGCTGATCGTCCGGTCTTCGATTTACAACAGCGGGCATCCGAACATTGGGTGTGGCAACCTGTCAGGTCTCCAGCGATCCCATCGGTTCAGGGCACAATGTGGCCGACATCCGAATTAGATCATTTCGTCTTGGCCAAACTGGAACAAAATGATCTGTCGCCCGTGGGCGGCGCCGACCGATCGGCGATCCTGCGACGTTTGTACCTGGACCTCATCGGCTTACCGCCAACCGCCGAAGAAACGAGTCGCTTTCTAGCCGACACGTCGCCGGTTGCGATTGAACGAGTCGTTGACAGGCTGCTTGAGTCGCATCATTTCGGCGAACGTTGGGGGCGTCACTGGTTAGATCTGGTTCGTTATGCCGAATCTCGCGGGCACGAGTTTGATGACGACGCTGTCAACGCGTACCAGTACCGTGATTATGTCATTCGCGCGTTCAACGCCGACGTTCCTTATGACCAATTGGTTCGCGAACATATCGCGGGGGATCTGATCGACAAACCACGTTTGCATCCCGAAGCCGGTTTCAACGAATCGGTCTTGGGGACGGGCTTTTGGTTCCTGGGTGAATGGGTTCACTCACCCGTTGATATTCTCAAAGACGAATCGGACCGTTTCGATAATATGATTGATGTGATGTCCAAAACCTTTCTGGGCGTCACTGTCTCATGCGCTCGCTGCCACGACCATAAATTCGATGCGATTTCGACGGCAGATTATTACTCGCTAACTGGGTTTCTGCACAGCAGCGACTATCGACAAGTTCGGTTCGATTCGATGCAATCGAACCGGGACGTGGCAAACCAGATCGCTCGTACCGATGCCGCGTTTCGCCAGCGAGTAAAGAAACTGCTCGACGATCAGCAACTGGTGTTGCCCGAACCCAAATCTCTGCCAGATGCCATCGCCGACTCGATCGTATTTGACTATGAACATCTCTCTAAGGATCAATTCATTCAGGACGGTTACATCTTTGGTGACGGTCCGCGGCGTGCCGGTGATGCTTGGCTGGATACCAGCGGTGATCGTCCCGAAATCCGGATCGCGGCCGCTGGCGCGGCGGTGAACGATCCGATCTGGAATGGGCTTGTCTCGCAATCTCAACCGAACGTTACCAGTCGCAGCGCGTTATCAAAAATCCCTCGCAGCGGGCGTACGCTGAGAACACCCACGTTCGAACTGACCGGCGAGAACGTCGTCTGTCGTGTGCACGGTCAGGGCCACGTGGTTGCATGTGTTGATTCACATCGGCTGGTCGCGGGGCCTCTGCACAAGCAAACCATCGCCGAAATCAAGCCCGATTCGAACTCGGTTGTCTTGGATCTGTCTCGTTACCTGGGGCATCGCATCCACCTGGAATTCACCCCCGCCGAAAACGCTTCGTTGCACATCGTCTGGGTCGCACAAGGTTCGCGAGGGCAAACAAAGCGGGTGCTGAAAACATTGCGTTCGGACACGATGCCATTGCAGCTTTCATTGAACACGTTGTTATTGGGCACGGCGCAATCGCGGCAAGATGATTCAGACAAAGCGTATGCAAAGGTCGATGATGGGCTGCGGCGATTGGCAGCCCAATGGGCAAAGAAACGCGAGAAGCTGCAGGCACAAATCGTCAAGCGATCTCGCTTGGCGATGGCGATGCTGGATGGTTCGGGTGAAGACGCGCACGTTTACATCCGTGGCAGTTCGTCCAATCCTGGACCGCTGGAACCGCGTCACTTCTTGACCGCCGTTGCGGGCAATGAACCGATGAGCATTGATCGCGGCAGCGGGCGATTGCAACTTGCCCGGCAAATCAACGATCCATCCAATCCTCTGGCATCACGTGTGATCGTCAATCGAATTTGGCATCACCTGATGGGGCGTGGCATTGTGCCAACGACTGATGATTTCGGTGTGTTGGGAAGACGTCCGACGCATCCGGAACTGCTGGATCACCTCGCCACGAAGTTTCTCAACGATGGCCGCAGTATGAAAAGGATGATCCGATACATCGTGCTGTCGCGTACCTATCAGATGTCAAGCAAGCCGGATGAATTTGCCGTGCAAGCGGACCCCAACAATTTGCTGTGGCATCACCGACCGCCCAAGCGACTCGAAGGCGAGGCCGTTCGTGATTCGCTGCTGGCTGTTTCGGGGAAGATCAACGCGGCTCTGTTCGGCCCGCCGGTGCCGATCCATTTGACGTCCTTCATGACCGGCCGCGGTCGGCCAAAAGCGAGCGGTCCGCTGGACGGTGATGGCAGACGATCCATTTACGTCGCCGTGCGTCGTAATTTCTTATCGCCTTTCATGTTGGCATTCGATACTCCCGTGCCTTTCAGCACGATGGGGCGACGCAATGTGTCCAATGTTCCCGCCCAGGCGCTGATTTTGATGAACGATCCATTCGTCGCACAGCAGGCGCGGGGATGGGCCGAACGTGCGATGCAGCGCAAAGGAGATTCCAGCGATCGGGTGCAGTGGATGTTTCTGACAGCGTTTGCACGATTGCCAAGCCAAAGTGAAAGCGATGTCGCCTTAGCATTTCTCGGCGACAATCCTGATGTGGATCGATGGTCAGACTTTGCGCACGCGCTAATCAATACGAAAGAGTTCATTTTTCTTAGGTAAGCACAATCCATGGCTCACTCTTTTCCCTGTCAACGCTATCGACCGCAACCGGTTTCTCGGCGACAAATGCTTGCGCGTTCGGCTAGCGGATTCGGTGCTGTCGCGCTCACTGCACTTGGGCTGGATCGTTCCTTCGCAACCAGCACCGACGATTTAGGTAACGCTCTGCACGGCCCGCACCATCATGTTTCGGCGCGGAACGTCATCTTTTTGTATATGGATGGTGGGCCTTCACAGATCGATACCTTTGATCCGAAGCCGATGCTGGATAAGTACAACGGCAAAGACCCCGGCAGCTTTTTCAAAGTCGAACCGACCCAGTTCAACAACAACGGCACGGTGTTGGCTAGCCCGTGGAAATTTTCGCAGCATGGCGAATCGGGGCTTCCCGTTAGCAGTTTGTTTCCACACGTCGCCACTTGTGCGGACGACTTGGCGGTCGTCCGGTCCATGACATCCGAGTTTCCCGAACACACCTTCGCGAATTACTTTCTGCATACGGGCAGCGGGTTGCAGGGTCGGCCCAGCATGGGCGCGTGGGTGAATTATGGCCTCGGCAGCGAGTGCGATAATTTGCCGGGATTTGTCGTGATGAATGGTGGCCTGATTCCACCGGGCGGGCTGGATTGCTTTGGCAGCGGATTTCTGCCGGCTAGTTATCAGGGATCGGTGTTTAAACCGTCCGGGACCGGCGTTGCGAATATCGATCGCTTGGAATCGACGCCCAAACAGCAACGCACAAAGCTGGATCTGGTACGCCAACTTGACGGTTTTGCGGAAGACCATTTCGGCAAACACGACAGCTTGGAATCGGCAATCCGCAACTACGAACTTGCCTACGCCATGCAGATGGCTGTCCCCGACGTCATGTCGCTGGACAAGGAACCGACGCACATCAAAAAGATGTACGGCTTGGAATCCGAATACGAACCAACACGCATCTACGCGGCAGAGTGTCTGATCGCAAGACGAATGATCGAAAGTGGGGTTCGCTTCATTGAATTGACGTGCCCGGACGTTGGTGCGGATCGCTGGGACCAGCATTCAAAATTGAAAGAAGGCCACGAGAATAACGCTCGCGCCGTCGACCAACCGATCGCCGGGTTGCTGAAAGATTTGAAGCAGCGCGACATGCTCAAGGATACGCTGGTGGTTTGGGCGGGCGAGTTCGGGCGTACCCCGTTTGCTCAGGGTAAGAACGGCCGCGACCACAACCAATTCGGGTTCACCGTTTGGATGGCAGGTGGCGGTGTGAAAGCTGGTACGGTTTATGGCGCAACGGATGAATGGGGATACAAAGCGATCGAAAATCGGCTCGAGATGCACGACCTGCATGCGACGATGCTGCATCTGATGGGGGTCGATCATACGCGCAGTACATTCCGATTTGGCGGCCGCGATATGCGACTGACCGATGTCAAAGGACACGTCATCACTGACCTGATCGCCTAACCCCGAATTGCGACATCCCTTTCTAAAATAGAACGAATAATCACGCCAGTTCAGGTCGCCAACCCTGGTGAACTGTACAGCTGATTGCTATTGATTGTTTCGTTTTATTGTTTGGCGCCCTCGTCTCGGATACGCTGGTACGGCCAGAACCGCCGGTGCATGCACTTCGGTTTGCCCGCCTCTGCCTCCCTTCCGATTCTTTCGAGGTTCCCAATGCTTCATCGTGGCATCCTGTGCTTCGTTTTCTTGCTTTGCTCTGCGGCAACCGCTGCGTTACGCGCCGCCGAATTCGAACTCCACTCGTTTCAGCGACAACAACTGACCGACGACTATTTCTCCGAAGGCGCAAATGCTGGCGATGTCAACGGCGACGGCGTACCCGATGTCGTTTATGGGCCGTATTGGTTCGAAGGACCGGCCTATACGACAAAGCATGAAATCTATGAACCGGTGCCGCAAAACCGTGATCGTTACGCCGACAACTTTTTTACTTGGCTTTACGATTTCAACGGAGACGGACGTAACGATGTCTTTGTTGTTGGCTTTCCCGGCACGCCAGCGTATGTCTACGAGAATCCTGGCTCGGGCAAATTTGATGGGCATTGGACGAAACATCAAGTCTTCGATTGGGTCTCGAACGAGTCACCCCAACTGACCAATATCGTGGGCGATGAGAGACCAGAACTGGTCTGCACCCGAGACGGCTTCTTTGGCTTTGCGACGGTTGACTGGCAACACCCGTTCGAGGCGTGGGAATTTCATCCGATATCAGAAAAAATCACCGCCACAAAGTTTGGCCACGGGTTAGGCGTCGGCGATGTGAATGGTGATGGACGAATGGATTTGATTCATTCCAAAGGTTGGTTCGAGCAACCGCTCACGCATCAACTCACCTCGCGATGGATTCCGCATGCTGCGTCCTTTTCGCAAGGTAATGGTGGTGCGGAAATGTACGCCTATGATGTCGACGGCGACGGTGATAACGACATCATCACCGGGCATCGAGCCCACGAGTTTGGCTTAGGCTGGTACGAACAAATCCGTGGTGAAGACACAGGATCCGAGCCGACGTTCAAGCATCATTTGATCATGGGCGAACACCCATCGGAAAACAAATATGGGGTGGTGTTCAGCGAACTGCATTCGGTCGCGTTGGCCGACATGGACGGGGACGGATTAAAAGACATCGTCACCGGCAAGACTTACTGGTCGCATCACCGTAAAAGTCCGCAGTGGGACGCCGGGGCGGTCGTGTACTGGTTCAAGCTGGTTCGTGGCCGCGACGGCGTCGATTGGATTCCCTATCAAGCCGACGGACAGGCGGGGATCGGACGGCAGGTCTCGGTCGTCGACGTGAACAACGACAAACGACTCGATATTGTCGTTGGCGGAATGATCGGGGCTCATGTTTTAACCCACCAAGTAACAAGGGTTAGCGAAAACGAGTTCGCTGCGGCCCAGCCAAAGGTCTATACCGGTCCGGCACTTCCCCGTGCCGAAGGCGCCGACGCTCGCCGCGGTCCCAAATCAAGGATCAATCCGAACACCGGTCACGTTCGCGGATCGATTGAAGGGGAGACGTTAACCGGCAAGCCAACGGGCGGCGCCGTGAAGCCTCAGGACATGTCGCGTTTCAAGTCGGACCGGTGGAGCAACGGGGCGCAGCTTTGGTGGACCGGTGCGAAGCCTGCTGACAAGCTCTCACTGCAGCTTCCGCCTTTCAGCGGTACGGTCGATCTGCAGATAGTGCTCACCTGCGCTCGCGACTACGGCATCGTGCAACTGTCGATCGATGGCGCTCCGCTGGGTCAGCCGATTGACCTCTACAGTTCCGACGTCGTCACGACCGGTGTGCTTACGTTTGAGAAGATCGCGGTCACCGGAAAGCAACACACGTTGGACGTGCAGGTCATTGGTGCAAATCCGAAGGCTAAAAAGTCGTACATGTTCGCGCTCGATTACTTGCGGATCAGGACAGCGGACGGCAGTTTCGTCGCGGGGCAAGCCGTCAAATCCATTCCCCTTGCCGCGGCGCCGGGCGGCATCAAACCAAAGTCGCTAAGCGGTCGTGAATTGAATCTTGATTTCGAAACCGGCACGCTTGACGACTGGACGGCCGAGGGTAAGGCGTGGGAGGGCCAGCCGGTCAAGGGCGATACCGTCGCGTCCCGCCGACCAGGCATGACCAGCAATCACCAGGGTGACTACTGGATCGGTGGCTACGAAAAATTCGGCGACCGGCGAACAGGCACGCTGACGTCCGCGCCGTTTGTCGTTTCCAGTCGATACGCCACGTTCTTGACCAACGGTGGCGACAGTGAATCCACACGCGTCGAACTCGTTCGCAAGAGTACCGGCAAGGCGTTCTATACGATGACGGGTACCAAGAGCGAGACGATGCGGCGAATCGTCGTGGATCTGCGTCCGCACATCGGCCAGGAAATCATGATCCGGTTGGTCGACAATCACCGCAAAGGATGGGGGCATTTAAACTTTGATCATTTCCGACTTCATGACGTCAAGCCCGGGAACGTAACGCCACTAAAGATCGCGTTGACGACCGACGAGTATCCACATGCGGGGCTTTCGGCACAGGAGGCTGCTGCGGCGATGGACTTGCCCGATGGTTTTTCGGTCACCGTCGGCGCTGCCGAGCCTGACGTGCAACAACCGATCGCGATGGCGATTGACGATCGAGGCCGAGTCTGGATCGCGGAAGCTTATGAATACCCAATTCGTGCCAAGGGTGATCGAGGGCGCGACCGCATTTTGATATTCGAAGACACCGACGGCAACGGAACGTTGGATCGTCGCAAAGTTTTCGCCGAAGGACTGAACTTGGTCAGTGGTTTGGAAGTTGGTTTCGGCGGTGTCTGGGTGGGAGCAGCGCCGTATTTGATGTTCATTCCCGATCGTGACGGCAATGATGAACCAGATTCTGAGCCAGAGATTTTATTAGACGGTTTCGGCTATGAAGACACCCACGAAACGCTGAACGCATTCATTTGGGGGCCGGACGGATGGCTGTACGGTTGCCATGGCGTGTTCACCCATTCCAACGTTGGCAAGCCCGGGACTGCCGATGAAGAACGCGTGCCGATGAACTGCGCAGTGTGGCGGTATCATCCGGTGCGGCATGAATTTGAGGTATTCGCGAACGGGACGAGTAACCCTTGGGGCGTTGATTTTAACGATCACGGTCAAGCGTTTATCACCGCTTGCGTGATCCCTCACCTTTACCACGTCATCGATGGTGCCCGTTACCAGCGCCAGGGTGGACGGCACTTCAATCCTTATACCTACCGAGACATATCGACGATTGCCGATCACCTGCACTACCTCGGCGCCACACCACACGGCGGTAACAGCAAGTCCGATGCGGCCGGCGGTGGGCACGCACACGCCGGAGCGATGATCTATCTCGGCGACAAGTGGCCCAAACGATATCGAAATCAGTTGTTCATGAACAATATCCATGGACAACGACTGAACATGGATCTGCTAAAGCCAAACGGGTCGGGATACGTCGGCAGCCACGGCCCTGATTTTCTGATGACAGGCGACAAGGCATCGCAAATTCTGAATCTTCGATACGGCCCCGATGGCAATGCGTGGATGATCGATTGGTACGACATGCAAGCCTGCCATCGCCGTGAAGCGGATATCCATGACCGAACCAACGGGCGCATCTATAAAGTGTGTTACGGCGATTCAACCCAGTCCGCGCCGGCGAAACCGCTTGCCGCGATGAGCGATCTGGACCTCGCAAGTCTCGTGCTTGAAGAAAACGACTGGTACGTGCGGCATTCCCGACGCAACTTGCAAGAGCGTGCCGCATCCCGATCGATCGACGCGGCGGCAGTTGCGTTCCTGAGCGAGGTTCTGACCGACAATTCAGATGACACTCGTCGATTGCGAGCCGCATGGGCAATGCACGTGATCGGTGCCGTTTCCCAACAAACCATCGAATCGATGTTGGCCGATCCCAGCCCGCATGTTCGCGGGTGGGCGATCCAACTGGTGATGGAAGACGTGAGCCCAAAAGTGCTCGGTGGAAGTGAGGACCTGCGGGGGTGGTTGCCACGTTTTGTCGAACTCGCCCGCACGGACGAATCACCAATCGTCCGTCTGTACCTAGCGTCTGCCGCACAAAAGATTCCGCTGAATCAGCGTTGGGACTTGCTGACCGCGCTGACCCAACATGCCGCCGATGCGGAAGACCATAACCTTCCACTGATGTATTGGTATGCAGCGGAACCACTGGCCGACGTCGATACGGGCCGAGCACTTGCGCTGGCAATGTCGGCCGGCGATCACATTCCGCTGATTCAGGAATTCATGCTCAGGCGGATCGGCAGTGGCGGTGCAGAATCGTCGATGGCGGCGTTGGTTGACGGCCTGGGAAGTGCCGAGTCGCCCAAATTGCAACTCACTTTTTTAGGTGCGATTCGTTCGGCACTCGCCGGGCGCCGACAAGTGGTGGCGCCCAAACAGTGGGCAACGGTTTCCGCCGGACTGCTAAGAAGTGATGATGTCGACGTTCGGCTGCAAACGACCGCGCTCGGGGTAACCTTTGGTGATCCAACTGCGTTCGCCGCAATGCGTTCTCAGATCGAAAAGGTTGCTGGCGATACCCAAGCCAAACTCGTCGCACTGAACTCGCTGCTAGATGCGGGTGATCCTGAGCTTGTGCCGACGCTGCGTTCGTTGCTTTCCAGTGACGGGCCGCTGCGCGAAGCGGCGATTCGTGGACTGGCGCAGTACAACGATCCGAAAGTCGCGCCCGCTTTGCTAAATGTGTATTCCGAATTGACACCGGATCAAAAACGCATGGCATTGGGGACTTTATGCGCACGCGCGTCTTCGGGGGTGGCACTCTTGAAGGCGATTGAATCCGACCGTGTCGCTGGGACAGACTTGACCGCAGACCTTGTGCGACAGTTGCAGTTTCTAGAAAACAAACAGATCGATTCGCTCTTGGAAAGCGTTTGGGGCACCGCGCGAGAATCGGCCGCGGATAAGTTGAAATTGATTGCCGAGATGAAGTTGCTCGTTGACTCGGATCAGTATCCGCCGGCGGACTTGGAACACGGTCGAGCAATTTTTGCAAAGACATGCATGAAGTGCCACATGCTGTATGGCACCGGGTTTAAGATTGGTCCGGACTTGACCGGTTCGAACCGATCCGACATTGACTATCTGCTTAGCAACATCGTCGACCCCAGCGCAGTCATGGCCAAGGAATACTTACCGACGATCATCCTTACCGATGATGGGCGAGTCGCGAATGGGTTGGTCAAGGCCGAAGATCGCAATAGCGTTACGTTGCAAACATCCGATGCTCTGGTTGTCATTCCGAAATCCGAAATCGAGGAACGTCGTGAGGGTGAGAAGTCGATGATGCCTGACGACCAGTTAAAGCAATTCAGTCCACACGAAATTCGCTCGCTGATCGCCTACCTGCAAGCAAAGCAGCAAACGCCGATGTTGGCGAGTCCCGAAAACGTTGCCACCATTTTCAACGGCCGGGATTTGGCCGGTTGGAGCGGTGCGGAAGGATTGTGGTCGGTCGAAAATGGTGAACTCGTCGGTCGCACCGATGGGCTCAAACGCAACGAGTGGATCGTCAGCGACCTGTCCGCAGAGGATTTTCATCTGACCCTGGAAGTCAAGTTGGTGAACAACGCCGGCAATAGCGGGATTCAATTTCGCAGCCGCGCACAGGATGGAAAGGTCAGCGGATATCAGGCCGATATCGGCAAAGGCTGGTGGGGCAAGCTGTACGAAGAGCACGGACGAGCCCTCTTGTGGGATAAGTCCGGCGAGCAGCACGTCAAGCTGGGCGACTGGAACACCTACGAGATCGTCGCGACCGGCCACCACATCAAGACGAAGATCAACGGCAAAGAATGTGTTGATTTAGAAGACCCCGAGGGTGCTCATCGTGGTATCATTGCTTTTCAGCTTCATAGCGGTGGTAAAACGGAAGTGAGATTCCGGAACATCCGCCTGGAAGTGCTCGCCGAACCTGATGTTCATTCATCCCACTGAACATCGCCTTCCCGCCCGCACGACTCTCCATAGCATTTGCTGATGAAGGTTGATTGCATCGTCTTGATCCGTCTATTGGCGATTCTCGTGATCGCGCCGGTTGCCGTTCTGGGCGATGAACCGGATGATGTGATCGCTTTTGAGACTCTGGACTACCCGCTGGGGTCGCTTTACCAGGCCGATGCAGGCGGGGGTTGGAAAGGTGCATGGCGAACTTCGCGAGTCGGCATGCCTTCGATCGCCGAGTTTCCTGAATCGAGTGTTTCGCCACCGCGTGTCTCTCCGACCGGCGCAGATGTTTCTCCGACCGGCGCAGATGTTCCTCTGCCCAGCTCACGTGGCGTACTGATCAAAGGCACCGGTGCACGGAACAATCCGCTGCGACGAGAGATCGAAACGCCGCTAACGCAGCCGGAAGTGTTCGTTCGTTTCGATCTGCATTATCTGGCTCCTGAATCGGAAAATACGAAAGAGATCGATCCGGAATTTTTCGTTCTGTGGCTCGATCGCTTGGAAGGCGGCGACCGCTCGACGCATTCGGCAAACGTGCCCAACATTGGTGTGCACCAGGCGGACCGGGGTCCGAAGCAAGGTCGAAACGTTTTTATGGTTCGCATCGGTGGCGGGCAAACGGCGTGGAGCAATGTTGAGCTGCAGTACAATCGTACCTATCAAGTCGTCGGACGTTTGAAAAAGACCTCCGAGGGTCAACGAGCCGATTTCGATCGATTCGACTTGTGGGTTAATCCCAATAATTCCGATCTGGCCTCACCCGATGCTACGGTCTCGGGTGTGCAGAGCATCAGCATGGTCCAGTGGATTGGTGCATCAACTGGCTTAAAGACCGAGGCAACCGATCAGATCTTGATTCGTAACCTTGTGCTGGGCCACTCGTGGAACAGTGTGCTGGATACGCCGGCGGCACAAAGCGTCGCCACCGCGCCGCATAGATTCAACGGAATCGTTTGGGACAAGCCGGTTGACTTCAAACGCGAAATTTTTCCGCTGCTGCAGTCGCAATGTTTTGACTGTCACGCGGGCGAAAATCCAGATTCCGGCTATCGTCTGGACGTCTACCGCGAACTACTGGGGTACAGCACCGGCGAAGTACTGGCCGAACCCGGACGCAGTCAACACAGTCGCTTGATAAAAGTACTTGCTGCGGAATCCGCTGACGAACGGATGCCTCCCGATGGGGTGGAACCGCTTAGCGATAGCCAGATTGCAATGTTTTGCGCGTGGATCGATCAAGGCATGAAGTGGGACGACGCGTTGTTGCCACCCCCGAAACGTGAATCTGATCACTGGGCATTCCAGCCAATCACGAGGCCACCGATTCCGGCCGTCGAGTGCACCGATTGGGTAAAGACACCCGTCGACGCGTTCGTTGCCCGGGCTCATCAAGACGCTGGTCTGGAACACGCGGCGGAAGCCTCCACGGCAACGCTGGTCCGTCGACTGTATCTGGACTTGATCGGCCTGCCACCCACAACGGAGGAACTCGAAGCGGTCCTGGGCGACACGTCACCGAAGGCTATCGACGACTTGGTCGAACGTTTGCTCGATTCGCCACACTATGGTGAACGCTGGGGCCGATACTGGCTGGACCTTGCTCGCTGGGCCGAAAGCCAAGGGTATCAGCACGACATTGTTCGTCCGTATGCTTGGCGATATCGCGATTACGTCATTGACGCTTTCAATGACGACAAACCGTACGATCGTTTCTTGAAGGAACAATTAGCTGGCGATGAACTGCATCCGTATCGCGATGAGAATTTGATTGCGACCGGATTTTTGGGTGCGGCCCGAATCAGCGGTAATCAGGAGGACGAATCAATTCAGCGAAACGATGTGCTGGTGGACATCGTCAACGCAACTGGCAGCGCAATCCTCGGTCTGACGATGGAGTGTGCGCAGTGCCACAACCACAAATTCGATCCGGTTAGCCAGCGAGACTACTATCGACTGCAAGCGTTTTTCGTTCGCGGACAACTCGGCAATCTTTCGCTGCGTGATCCTGACGTTTATCACCCGACCGATCTTGCGCAATGGATTCCGAAGCCGGCGTTTGCGTTTTACACCAAGGAAGTCAAAACGCTTCTGCGTAAAAAAATGTACGCACCATCGGACCAGCCGCACACGTGGGGGTTTCTTTCGGCCGCGACCGGTGACTCGGGTATCCAGCGATTACCGGTCGTCAATCGTAAGCCGATCCAATGGCGACCGAGTGCATTAAAAGACGCTCGCGCCAGAATGTTGATACGTGGCGATGCAGGCAGTCCTGGGCACGAAGTCCAGCCGGGATGGCCGGAAGTCTTGGGGAGGACTCCAATCTCTCTAGGCGAGAAGCCTCGTTCGGAACTTGCCGACTGGATGTCCGATCCCGCCAATCCATTGGTCGCACGTGTGTGGGTGAACCGCTTGTGGCAGTATCACTTCGGTTCCGGCATCGTCGCAACGGCTAGCGATTTTGGAGTCGAAGGGGCCGAGCCGACGCACCCGGAATTGCTGGATTGGTTGGCGTCAGAGTTGATTGAGAATGACTGGAGCACCAAGTCCATCCATCGGTTGATCGTTCATTCCAGCACCTATCGTCAGCAGCGGAAATTTCATTCACGCAACGCTTCACTCGATCCGAACAATCAGCTGCTTTGGAATTGGCCGCGACGTCGTTTGGAAGCGGAGGCGATTCGCGATTCGGTGCTGGTGGCAACTGGCGAACTTGAGCGAAAAGTTGGGGGTGTCAGTGTCCCGCCTGAACGCGAGGAACAGGACCCGCGACGAACGATCTATCTGTTTCAGCAACGCAGCGGCATGCCGTCAGTAATGGAAATGTTCGATGCACCCGAAGGAATCGCGAGTTGTTCGCGTCGCGCCGTGTCGACCGTCGCGCTCCAGCCGCTGTTCATGCTGAACAGTCAATTCATGGCCCGTCGCGCCGACGCATTGGCTAACGCGGTTATTAAGGAAGCGGGCGACGATGTGAGCATGCAAATTGATGTCGCATTTCGCCGCACGCTTTCACGACTGCCCGACGACCGAGAACGCGAGCTTGCCGAAAGAATCCTCAAGAGCGCCGGACACGACTCGAGCGTATCTTCGTTGATGCAATTCTGTCACGCGCTGTTGAACCTGAATGAGTTCGTTTATATCCCCTAGGCTTCGTCTGCATCCCATCGACTAGGAACACTCTTAAGATCGCTCAGGTCGACATCCTTGAACCGGACGCTTGCAAGAGATCACACCTGCATCACAGTTTTATGCCGCCCAGTTGCCCCGCCTTCTCCGAGGGACGATGGGGTTTGCGAAACCATTCGAACATCTCACTTTCAGCTGATTGGGTCACAAAATGTTTACCACTCGCCGCAGGATGTTGCAGGAAAGTTCGCTGGGATTTGGCTCACTGGCGCTGGCGTCCATGATGTTCGACGATGCGCTAGCAAGTGAGACTGCATCCCAGACGCAGTCAAGAGTTCATCATGAGGCAACCGCGAAGAGTATCATTTTTCTTTTCATGTCGGGCGGACCAGGGCAAACGGACACCTTTGATCCCAAGCCGACGCTTACCAAGCTTGATGGCCAGCGTGTTCCCGACTCGATTGCAGCCACGGTTCCGAACATTCCGCGCGCGGGTGTGGACTCGCGATTGTTTGCATCACCCTTTCGTTTCTCGCGCTACGGCGAAAGTGGTATCCCAGTATCAAGTTTGTATCCGCATACGGCCGAAATGGTCGACGACCTGTGCGTGGTGCGTTCGCTAAACCATCGGGTGCCGGTGCATGGGCCGGGTGAGTGCGTTGCGCTGACGGGTACCGGCGTGGGTGATCGTCCCAGCATGGGCGCATGGGTGAATTATGGCCTGGGCAGCGAGTGCAAGAACCTGCCAGGCTTTATGGTGTTTTTGTCGAACGTCAGCGGTCCGCCACCGCAATTGCCCGGCTGGGGTGCTGGTTTCTTGCCGGCCCGTTTCCAGGGTACATTGGTCGATGGACAAAAAGGCGTTCCGTACACCGAAATGCCCGGCGGTTACACCGAAGCGAACCGCCGGAAGCAACTGGATTTCATCAATGAATTGAATCGAAGGCATCTCGATCGGCAAGGGCCGGATTCAGAACTGGAAGCTCGTATCGCATCGTACGAACTCGGCTACCGAATGCAGGCGTCTGCACCGGAGGTGTTTGACTTGTCAAGTGAATCGCAGCACACACGTGAGCTATATGGCCTCGATCAAAAAGAAACCGCGGAATTTGGGACACAATGCCTGCTCGCGCGTCGGTTGGTCCAGCGAGGCGTGCGCTGCGTTCAACTGCGTAATGGCGGATGGGACGCACATAGCGGCTTGCTGACCAATCATACTCAAGGGGGTAAACGCACAGACCAACCGATCGCCGCCTTGCTGAAAGACTTAAAGCAACACGGACTGCTCGACAGTACGCTTGTTGTGTGGGGTGGCGAATTCGGGCGGACACCCACGATCGAAGGTTCAAAAACAGGCAAGTCGCGCGGCCGCGATCATTCCCCGGCCGGATACACGATGTGGCTTGCCGGCGGCGGAGTCAAAGGCGGCCAGATCATTGGCGCTACCGATGAACTTGGCTACGTGCCGATCGAGCGTCCGCTTTCGCCCGCGGACATGCACGCGACACTGTTGCACGCGATGGGACTTGATCAACATCGTTTATCTTGGAACCACAACAACCGCGACGAGATACCCACCGTTTTTGGCGGCGAAGTGATTCAAGAAGTCTTTGGGTAGTTCACTTTCGGCTCGCTGGTTTTTCTCACCAGCGTTGGTGGAAAAGATGTGTGGACGGACAAGCTGCTATTGCTTGGTCAATCGAAGACAACCGTGCGAGTTGGAATGGACGGTGAATGGATTTCGTGCACGCTGCCGTCACGACTCTCGGCAACATAGACGCCGCCAATTCGAGCATTGATCGTCGCCTCGTTTCCCGGTTCGATCAAGCGGACCCGGCCGCGACGTCCGGCCGTCGTGATCGGATAGATCATGACGTCGGTTTCGAGCCGATTCGCAAATGATATTGCCGCTTGCCAACGATCCGGATTCGGATTGGAATGCACCGCTGGAATCATCCGCAATGCTTTGCGCGGATGCTCTTTGAGTAACAATGCGGTCAATTCTTCGATGACCGCTGCGTCGGCCGAGTCTGCGATGTTGGACGATTCGGAGTGATCGGTACGGTGATCATATAATTCGCGTGCGGTGACGTCACCGGAACCGAACTCGCGCCATTGCACGAAGCGGTAGTCGTTGGTCCGAATGGCGTAGCCCATGTATTCACGGTCGTCAAACTTGCGATAGTACTGACTAAAAGCGGCCTGCTGGGTGTGCACCGATGTGTCTTTCAGGTTAGGCACCAGGCTTGTGCCGTCAACAAATTCTGGAACCGTAATTCCGGCGAGCTCACAAAGTGTCGGAAACAAATCCAACAGTTCGGCCGGATCCTGTGAATGCTGTCCCGCCGCGTCGACCCCGGGTCCGGCGATGATCAAAGGGACTCGCGTGTCGATTTCATAGTTCGACATTTTTCCCCAACCGTTGAACTCACCGAGTTTCCAGCCATGGTCGCTCCAAAGCACGACGATTGTATTGTCGCGAATTCCTTCGTCATCCAACGCATCAAGCAAGCGACCGATCTGGGCATCGATGTAGCTGACGCATGCGTAATACGCGTGCATCAATTGGCGAGCCCGGGCATCGCTGATTCGCTGGGCGTCCCAGGGTTTGGGAAAGTCGATCTGGTCGACGTAGTGAGTCAGTTCGTAGCTGTTGGAAAGTGCGTAAGGCGGCGTGTTGGGAGTGACGTTTTGATCGATGATGACTGGCAGCGTCGCCGCGTCGTGCATGTCCCAATACTTCTTCGGCGCGATCCACGCAAGGTGCGGACGAATGTAGCCCATTGCCAAAAAGAAAGGCGTATCGGACTTCGCGAGTCGCCGAAGGTCTTCGATTGCCATCTCGGTACGCGCACCGTCGACCAACTGGTCGTCGGCGACATCGGGTGATGCCGTTGCTGGTCCGCGCAGATTGTTCTTACGCCAATCGTTCTTGGGAAGCTGTCGTTGTGCCGCTTTGATCCGCTGGGGCGTGTCGTCGGGGTACGCCGATGCTAACTTTGGACCGCGGCGAATCGGTTCGCTCCAAGATTGCGGGTCCGGCGTTGGGTTGTGAAAGATTTTGCCGTGACTGACCGCCGTGTATCCGAATTGACGAAACCACTGCGGTATCGTGACCGCGTCCGGTTTTGCTTCACGAAAGTGAATCGGAAGCGTCCAGACGCCAAGCTTGTCCGGTCGTAGACCGGTCATCAAACTCGCTCGCGATGGATTGCAAACCGCGACTTGGCAGTGGGCGTTGTCAAAGATCACACCACGTGATCCGAGCCGGTCCAGATTGGGTGTCTTCGCCAGCGAGTCCCCGTAGCAACCGATCGAAGGCCGCAGGTCGTCCACTGCGATGAACAGGATATTTGGTGACCGCATATTCGGTGACTGCGGCACATCGGCCTTGGCGGACATCGCAAGTGAGATTGACAATCCCGCGAGTAAGATCGATCGATTCATCGTGGCTTTATTCTCGTCCAAGGGGTCTGCATTTGCGTGTTGCCTTGCCGCCTGCAACGGTGGCGGAACTGACGGCAACTGGCGAACGTGGGTCACCAGTTTACTCGGTTTTAGCGGCGCACTTGAAAGGATGCATGTGGCATCGTGCATTGCGGCGAAAGAAGGTGCCGTGGTGAACAAAAGGTTTCCGGCGGACGATTGTCGCCGATAAGAATCAGGCTGTGCATGGCGGCGGCGCATGGCGGCGGCGCATGGCGGGGTGATCTGGAACCATCCGCGGTTTGCTCGCTGCCAGCCGTCATGGCTCTTCACACCACTGCAACCGCTGGCGAGGGTCCCCGCGAACGCGAGCTAGGTTTCGACCGGTACAGTATTTAACGCACGCGTTACGGGGTAACCGATGGGTCGAAATTTTCGTTCGCCACAGATCGTCCCGCAGCCTTGATGTGGCGTCGCACCTCTTGTGGGCTCAGGCAACGGTCATAGATGGCGACTTCATCAACTTGTCCGATGTAGCGACGTTCGTTTCTCGTTACGTAGAGCTGGCCAATGACAATCTGCATGTTTTCGTTCAGCAGGCTTGTGTCCGTACGTTCGGCAGACATTCTTCCATCGACCCAGAGCGATAGTCGGTCATTTTCTTTTCGTGCCGCAAGATGATGCCACGTGCGAACTTGGTATGGCTTTGCACCCATCAGGTTGCTGCCTTCGGTAACCGCGCCTGACGCGGGCGTGCGATGCAGGAACCGAAATCGGTTGGGTTGAAGGTTTTCAAGCACGCTGTGCCAATGACGCGATGATGTTTCAAGGATGATCGAATGAGAGTAACGACCATCCTCCTTTTGACGGCTTTCGTGCATACAAAACGTCGTTCCGTTGTGGTACAGCTCTGGCTTTACCCACATCTCAATGGTGTATTCCTTCAACGGTTTCATCGGCCAAAGGCCGGTGCTTCGAAACCCGGTATGCGTTCCCGCTTTTCCCAATTCGGCGACTCGGTTATCGCCGTAACGACGCCAGCCAGACTCGCCGATGATCGCGGCGTTCATATTGGCTTCGCTGCCTTGGTTTTCTACGACGTGCGGGCGATCTGGGCTGACGCTTTCAAACCGCCAATAGATGTTGGGCCGAGATTCCATCACAGCACGTTCGTATCGATCACCCACATTCAGAGGATCGAATCCGGATGAACGAGCGGAAACGAAACTTGAAAGCGACGCATCAAAAATGACGAAACCAAGATCATCCTCCGGCGTGGATGTAAATCGAACGGCTTCGCCTTCTTCTAAGCGAGTCTGCGTTAAGCCGGCCGCCCCGTGGGCATGACTTACGACGACTCGCCCTGAGAATAGATGCACCTCATTCACCGCAGTGTTCGAAACCAATCCGATAAAGCTTTGGCCATCGACAAAGACCTCGCCGATTGGCGTGTCCACAACGACATTTTCGCTGCCGGTTCCCAGCGACTTTAGTGTCAGAGAGCCACGGAGAACGCCAAGTTGACCGTCATCGCGTATAAAAACGCTCGCCGGACCCTCGATACGCACCAACGCCTCACGTGGAGTTCCGTCGCCTATTTTTAATTCAGCAATTCCTTCCAGCAAATCAAGAACCTCACCGGTTTGGATTCGTTTTCCGACCTCTGGGTCTGATTCACCGGATCGCCAGACGCACGCGGTCATCGAAACCAGCTGCGGAGAAACCAGTTCGGGGGAATTTGACTCCGGCGTGAATGCTGCTGTCGGTTGCTGTCCAGGCAAAGGTTTCGCCAGCGAGTAGGCGAGCGAGGCAACAATTAAGTTGCTGGCCACGAGAGCTAACAGCCAATAGCCCCATGCGACTGATGGTGGATTGGCGTCGGTCGCATCATGACCAGCGGAGAGCATGCCGTTGGCCAAATTCGGTCGCCCGCGATCACTCGGACCGATCGCCAAGATCGGAGGTGTCGATCCAGTGCTTGCTGACCCAGTGCTTGCTGACCCAGTGCTTGCCGCCATGTTGCCCGCCGATGCGGTCCCCTCGGAAGAATTCCCCGCGGACGAAATGCACGCCGACTCGATCCCGTCCTGGATGACATCGGTCTTGGCCGTTGCTTTTGTACTGGGCATCGAGTCCATCAATGTCGAATCCGCGAAAGCGCAAAGTTGGTCGATCAAGGCCGCCGCCTCCTCGGCGCCCCCTGCCGATTGGATCAAATCGTTCAGCTGGGCAATCTCTGATTCACTTAGAGGTTCACTCTGAGACTTCAGGATCAATGTGCGCAAGAGATCAAGAGATTGATTTTCTGAGTTCATAGTGCTCCCTCACTGATGGATCGTTCGACGCAGCGCGAAAGCAGTCCGTGAACACGGCTCAACTCACGGTAGATAGCGTAAGTCGAACGTTCCACCTTACTGGCGATTTCGCTCACGCTCATTCCTTCGAAGTATCTTTGGCGAACCAAGTCATGATCGGCAGCGGGCAATTTCTTGAGGCAGTTTGTTAGCGCGCTCCGTCGCTCGCTGATCTCGGCGGAGATCGGCATTGCTGCTAATGCCATGGACTCGATCGCTTCATCGCTCAGCAATTTAAACCTTCGTTTCGATTCTCGGTGTTTCAGCATTTCGTAGTGCGCAATCCGACAGGCCCAAGCTGAGAAGTTCCCAGAGTCAAACTGCGAGAACTTTTGCCACAACACCATGCAGGTCAATTGAAATATCTCTTCGGCGTCATCTTGTTGGTTCATGGTGATGATGCGAATGAACGACATCAGCTTGCTCGAGTTCATGGCAAGGAGTCGCACAAAGTCGTCTTGAGCTGGTTCCGTTTCGATGACTTGGCCCGCGCAGTAGGGGGGAACGCGCTGCATCCCATTGGATACATGTTAGCACGATCGTGCCATGCATTAGCACGATCGTGACGCGATCGGAAATTGTCCGTCACAGTTACCTACCCGTTTGTCAGCTTGGGATTTGCGATCATTTGTTTGATTTTTTTCGAGAAAGACGTCTTCGCCGGTTGGGAATCGCAATTTTTTTTCCAGAACGCGCGCGAAAAAAATGTGCAAGGCCGGGTTAACTACCGGGCCGCTATTTCTAACGCAGCTCTTTTTTCCGCTGCATCTTTCTGAAGTCTTTCCTTTTCCATTTTTCTTTCTATCTCGAAATTTCAAGTGAGACACATTTCCATGCCACGATTTGCCCCCGAGCTGACGCTCAAGACCATTCTTGTCGCATTGTCTTTGGCCGCGCTGATTTGTGTCGGCTGTGGGGACGACGACGGCCCCGCCGAGGCGGTTGCCGGTCAGAGTGAGATCGAAAAATTCTTAGCCGAAAATCCTGACGCGGACGTCGACATGGTGGAAGAGGATGACGAGGAGCCCAGCCAATAAGGGGCGTCTGACTCCTGTTTTTCGCATGCGACGGCCTCTCTCGGCTTTCAAGTGATTCACGTTTTTGCATTCGATCGAGCGTGGCGCCGTTGCGCGTCCATCGATTCACTGTTTCGCTTTTATTTTCTCATCCCTGCTTAGGAGATCTTATTCGTGTCCAGACATTCAAAGAACTTGGGGTTCACGCTTGTTGAGCTCTTAGTCGTGATCGCCATTATCGGTGTGCTTGTGGGGCTGCTGCTCCCGGCCGTACAGGCTGCTCGTGAGGCCGCGCGTCGCATGAGTTGCAGCAACAATTTCAAACAGATCGGCTTGGCTCTGCACAACTACCACTCGGCCTACAACCAATTGCCCGTGCAAATGGGCGGTTCTAATCGCACCGTCGGCACCACCGGCGCGGCCGCACAGATTGCGCCCACGGGAACCGACCGACTGAATCTCAGCTGGCTGGTGGGACTGACTCCGTTTATGGAGCAACAAGCGGTATGGGAGCAAATCAGCAATCCGCTCCAGATTCCCGCCGGATTCAACAACGCTGGCCTGATTTTCCAAGCGATGGGACCTACACCCACCAAGATTTATGGCGGGATGAACGGTCACAACAACTATCGCTATGAACCGTGGCTGATTCAGATCCCGACGTTGCGTTGTCCCAGCGATCCCGGTACCGGGCTGCCGGCTCAAGGACGAACGAATTATGCGGCTTGTCTCGGTGATTCGTCGCATCAAGTTCACACCGGCGCGGCCAACGATTTCGGCGACGTGAATAACGGTCGCGCCCAGAATACACGTGCCGCTTGCCGAGGCTTTTTCATTCCAAGGCAAGCCTCTAAATTTCGCGACACTTTGGACGGCCTTTCCAACACGATCGCGGCGGGTGAGATCGCGACGGACCTTGGGGATCGCGATCGTCGAACGCATCCCGGATTTGCCGGCGGAGACATTTGGGATGCAGGCAACTCCAACGCTTGCGAGCAGTGGGCCGATCCTTTGCGTCCCCAGTTTTACGATGCCACCGCCGAAGGCACCGGTTTCTTTGATGGGGGAGCCGGCGTTGAGTATCGACGCGGTTACAAGTGGGCATGTGGACGTCCCGTCCACAATGTCGTGACCACGATCTTGCCACCCAACAAAGGCTATTGCTTGACCGGCGTGTACGGCACCGGCGGTGGTCCGACGCTGCGTCCAGCCGTTGCCCCGCCGAGCAGTCGGCACCAAGGCGGGGTACACGTCTTGATGGGTGATGGAGCGGTGAAGTTCATCACCGATTCGATCGAAGCAGGGAACCAGGAAAGTGCTCAGGTGCGACGCGGTGCGGGTTTCATCGCGCCAGGCTCTGAAAGCCCATTTGGTTTGTGGGGTGCTCTCGGCACCCGAGCCAGCAAAGAAACGATCGAAGAAGAGCTATAGCAAAGCGCGGGCAGATGCTCGGTGGATGGTTCGAGTAAGGTCTATCAATGGCCCGTTTGATCGGCACCGCCAAATGAGGTGATTGGAAACGCTTTCACCTTTTTTGGCGGTTCGCTGCAGACGCGGCCACAGGACCGTGATGCGTGACGTTCTTGTTGATCCTTCGTTGTTTGGCAATGAATGTAATCAAGCAGACCGGGCACAATGACGTAAGCAACACCGCGCAGTATCAAGACCAGCGGGTTTGGGGATGAAGCGGTGTGAATGGATGCGGCCGGTCTTGAGCGTCACGCTGTCTCGCGCATGGCGATCGGCTCGGTCAATCATCTGCACGGAGTGCTGACGTTTCCTGTCGGTCGTTCAGTGGTGGCAGATACCAAACGCTCGCCCGTCGGCGGTAACTTTGGGCGCCAATGAGACTCTTTCAGAACCCGTCGGTTCTGAATTGGTGTATGGCTACGGCGAACTCGGCTTTGCTGTGCCGAGTGGCGGATTCTTCCATCGTCACGTCGGTTAAAAAAAACGTACTCACGAATGTATCGTTGCGCGGGAGCGTGCAACACTTTTTATCGGATCGTAGAAACTTAGCGCTATTTCATATGACTTTGACTCGATTCGGCACCATGATGTTTCGACTTTCGATCACCTTGGTCGTATGCCATCTGTCGCTGGCGTCTGGTTTCGCACAGGTAAATCAAGAGTCGTCGAGTTCGGTATCGGCCGTTGCGTTGCACGGGCAAGCAGGATTCGACGCGATGTTAAGTCGCGGTTATGTGCCACTATTCAATGGGAATGACCTGACGGGGTGGCGGAATCCGTATTCACACGGGCAGGCCACTGTCGTCGATGGCGAAATCCATTTGCTGGCCAGCGAAAAGTTCTTTCTGGTCACCGAAAAGAAGTACTCCGACTTTCGGTTAAGCGTCGAGATCCTTTTGCCCGAAGGCAGCGCCAACTCGGGAGTGATGTTCCGCTGTCACGTCGATGAAGACGCAGCAAAGAAGAAGGTCTTTGGGTATCAGGCCGAATGTGACGGTTCGGATCGACGTTGGTCCGGCGGACTGTACGACGAAGGTCGTCGTGGTTGGTTATGGCCCAGCACTCAAGGGCGTTCACCCGAAGCGTATTTGACGCATGCAGAGGAATCGAAAGCGGCGTTCGCGAAACCAGAGATCGCAAACGCTTTGGATCGGAACCGTTGGAATCGCTTTGTCATCACCTGCATCGAGGATCGTATCCGCATCGAAGTCAATGGCGTTGAAACGACGACCTTTCGAGACACGGTCGATGCCTCGGGTTACATCGGTATCCAGCACCACGGTGAAGACGGGCAAACATATCGTTTTCGCAATCTTTTTATCAAAGAGTTGCCCGATATCCCTGCCGAGCAATCCGTTTCACTGATCGAGCAAGCACCCGTATCGGTCACGAAGATTGACGACAAAGTCATGCTTGTTGATTTCGGTAAAGTTGCATTCGGAAACGTCGCGATGCGAGTTCCACGCACGGGATCAGGGACTGGAACCGTCCACTTTGGCGAGAAACTGAAAGATGGCCGGATCGATCGTCAGCCACCGGGAACCATTCGCTATGGAGCCAGCGAGTTTAGAAAGTCGAGTGGTGAGGTAGGGACTTGGATCATTCCCACACCGGTTGATGTGCGCAACACCGAACAGGCCGGCGCTGTTCGGGCTCACCCGCCTGCGGTACTGACACCGAAAACCTGGTTGCCAGTGATGCCATTCCGGTGGGTTGAGATCGAAGGTTGGCAAGGCGAATTCAAGCCCGATGACATCGTGCGGCGCGCCGCATTTGCGAATGATTGGAATGACGATGCGAGTTCGTTCCATTGCTCTAATGAGACACTGAACAGGATCTGGGAACTCTGCAAATACAGCATCAAAGCAACGACATTTGCCGGTGTCTACGTTGATGGCGATCGCGAGCGAATTCCGTACGAAGCCGACGCGTATTTGAATCAGCTAAGCCATTACACGACCGACGACAATGTCACCATGGCGGCAAGGACTTTTGACTGGTTGATCGAAAATGGCACGTGGCCTACTGAATGGGCACCGCACATGGTCTTCATGGCACATGCCGAGTGGATGTACTCGGGTGACAACCGATGGCTGGAACATCGCTATGAGTTATTGAAGCCAAAAACGCTGATGCACCGCGTCGGCGTCGATGGTCTGGTGCGTAGCGATGAGATGGATCGGAAAAGACATGACATCGTTGACTGGCCGCAAAAAGAGCGTGACGGCTATGTGTTCACTGAGATCAATACCGTCGTCAATGCGTTTCACATCAAAGCAGTCGAACAGATGGCTGAAATGGCGCACGCTTTGGGAAACCGTGACGATGAAGAGTTTTTTCATGAACACGCCAAACGGGCACGGGACGCTTTCCAGACGAAACTTTTTGACGAAGACTCGGGTGTCTACCGCGACGGCGTGGGGACCGACCACAACAGTATCCACGCCAACTTTTTCCCTCTAGCGTTCGGCTTGGTGCCTAAGGAAAATGTTCCGAGTGTGATCGCCTGGCTCGGGAAAAAAGACATGGATTGCAGTCCCTACGCGGCTCAGTATTTCATGGACGCTTTGTTCGCAAGTGGCAGCGACGACAAAGCCATCGAGTTGATGATCGCCGACGGCGATCGCAGTTGGAAACACATGGTCCGCAGTGGTACAACGATTAGTTGGGAAGCCTGGGACCTGAAATACAAACCCAACCAGGATTGGAATCACGCTTGGGGCGCGGCCCCGGCGAACCTGTTGCCGCGTTGCGTGCTAGGCGTCCAGCCCACTGCCCCGGGCTGGTCAACCGTGATGATTCGCCCCTGCTCAGGCGGTCTCAAGCACGCACGCGGTCGGGTTCCAACCCCGCGTGGACCGATCGAGATCGACTGGAGCGACGAGTCGAACTTTACGCTGTCGTTGACCGTTCCCGAAGGCGTGTCGGCAAACGTTGAATTGCCTGTATCCGCGAGTACCGAGGTCGTGTTAAAGAATGGCAAGCCTGTCGCGGCGACCAAGCAGGGCAAACGTTGGGTCGTCACGGGCACGGTGAGTGGTTCAGCCGTCTTTACCCAGCGCTGAACCTCTGGCAAGCGGAACGCGATCCCGACAACTCACGCGAGGATTCGTCGTCTCCGGTTGGTTCCGCGGCATCAAATGCTTGTTGGGAAATTTGCGTCGATAGGATTATCGGAAACGTCAACGCTTGGTGACGCTTCTCGGATTTCGGATTCGCTTGCCTGTCGCCCCAGCTGAAAGAAGTCGTCGTCGAATTCGAACTGTTCGTCTTGCCGGCAAAACGCGATTGACAGGCACAGGATTGCCCGGAAGAAAGTCGACTCGAACAGCTTGCGAGGGCGATCGGTAGGGAACGGATGAACCGTGGTCTACGCTGCGGTTGCCGATTGACGCCACGGTACAAACCAAGGAGTCGGTTCGCGGCTACAATTGACGTCAAACCGTTTCGCTTTGCCATGATTGTTGCGTATGCACACGATGGCGCGAGCATGAAGAGTCAACTTGGCATCAATCAACAGCGACTTCGTGAACCATACTTCCGACCTGAAAAATTATCGTCGCATCGTACTGCTGACCGATGGGTTTTCGACACCGTTTTTGGCGAAGACCGCGATTAGCATGATCCGCTATCGGGGTGACGATATCGCGGCGGTCTTGGATCAAGATCACGCTGGTAAACAGGCAAGCGAAGTGTTTGGAATCGGCAAGGGGATTCCCGTTGTTGCTGCATTACCGCCGGCGACGGATGCCGTCTTCATTGGAATTGCTCCGCCCGGTGGAAAGCTTCCGGCGGCCTGGCGAACCGTGATTTGCGATGCGCTGCGACAAGGCATCGATATTGTTTCTGGCTTGCATGACTTTCTCTCAGACGATGTCGAGTTCGTGGCGATTGCGAAAGCGAATGACGCTCGTTTGATCGACGTCCGCCGCAACACGGAGAAGAAAACGGCCACCGCCGCGCCCTTTCGCGACGGTTGTTTAAGAATTCATGCGGTCGGACACGACTGCAGTGTCGGTAAGATGGTCGCAACGCTGGAAGTGCAACGTGAACTCGCCCGACGCGGTTTGGATGCAAAGTTTCTGGCGTCCGGTCAAACGGGGATCATGATCGCTGGCGAGGGTGTCCCGGCCGACTGTGTGGTGGCTGATTTTGTCAACGGAGCGATTGAAGGCCTTGTCCGCCGAAACGAACAGCATGACTTTTTGATCATTGAGGGTCAGGGGTGTATCTCACATCCCGCGTTTTCTGCTGTGACAATGGGGCTGTTGCATGGTTGTGCGCCGCATGGGTTGATTTTCTGCTACGAAGTCGGCCGCAAAGAAGTCAAGGGACTCGACGGTATTCCACTGTTGCAGTCTCGCCGTTTGATGGAAGCCTACGAAATGGCGGCATCGCTTCGTCAGCCGTGCAAAGTGATCGGCATCGCGATGAACGGTCGCAAAGTGTCCGCAGAGCAAGCCGTCGAAGAACGCAAGCGTGTCGCCGATGAGTTCGGTTTACCAGTGTGCGATGTCTATCGCGATGGTGCGGGACCTTTGGCCGATGCGGTGTTGAACTTGCAGAAGGAATTGTGTTCATGAAGCTGCGACTTCACCGATTTCGTTTGCCACTTGAGTTTGAGTTCACGATCGCGCGCGGATCAACCTCAACACAGGCATCGCTGATCGTGGAACTCGAGCATCAGGGGCATTATGGTTTCGGTGAATCCACCGAAAATGACTATTACGGACACACATTGGATTCGATGTCCGATTCGGTCATGGAGTGTCGGGACACGATCGAGTCTTTTGTGTTTGGTCGTCCCGAGCAACTTTGGCAGCAGTTGCAAAATCGGCTTGTCAACGATTCGTTCGCGCTTTCTGCGATTGATCTGGCAGCTTATGACCTATTTGGAAAGTTGCGTGGCCAGCGAACGTACGAGGTGTTCGGGCTTGACTGGTCGAATGTTCCGGATTCGAGTTACACGATTGGCATCGACGCGATTGACAAGATGATCGCCAAGCTGCAAACGAGACCTCACTGGAATATCTATAAAATCAAACTCGGCACCGACTGTGATGTTGATATCATCCGGGCCCTGCGGAAAGTTACTGATGCGGTATTTCGCGTGGATGCCAATTGCGGTTGGACAGCAGATGAAACGATCGCCAACTCGCACGAACTAAAGAGATTGGGTGTTGAATTCATCGAGCAGCCACTTCCCGCAGATGCCGCGATCAAAGACCAGCAGCGCGTCTTTCAAGAATCCGCATTGCCGATCGTTGCCGACGAAAGTTGTCTGGTCGAATCGGATGTTCGCCGTTGTGCCGGACGCTTTCACGGTGTGAACGTCAAACTTTGTAAGTGCGGCGGACTGACACCTGCGGTTCGGATGCTAAGAGAGGCTCGCGGGCTTGGCATGCAGACAATGGTGGGCTGTATGGTCGAGAGCAGCGTCGGTATCTCGGGGGCTGCTCAATTGCTGCCGTTGTTGGATTACGCGGACCTCGATGGAGCGGTATTGCTGGCTCAAGATGTTGCCGAGGGAGTATCCATTGTCGACGGACAAGCGAAACCGAGTGAGCGATTTGGCAGCGGTATCGCACTGACCGATCACGGCGTGTGCCGAGTTGGCGGAAATTAGTTCAGGGGAAAGTGACCCAATGGTTTTAAAAATTGCATGCTGCCTCTTGCTGATCCTGCTGGTTCCTGTTCAGGATGCGAGGTCGGGCGAACAAGAGAAGAAGTACGCGATCGTTATTCATGGCGGAGCGGGTAAAGCACCCAGTTCCGAGGCGGCAAGCCGTCTGAAAGCCGCCGTGATGGAAACAGCGTTGGCGAAAGGCGTGGCGATGCTCAAGTCGGGATCATCCGGCTTGGATACGGTCGAAGCGGTCGTCCGAATTTTGGAGGATTCGCCTCACTGCAACGCGGGGAAAGGTGCCGTGTTCAACGCGGCGGGAACTCACGAGTTGGATGCAACCATCATGGACGGTCGAGATCGGGCCGTGGGTGCAGTCGGCGGCGTGAGGACCGTCAAGAATCCCGTTTCATTAGCTCGGCGTGTGATGACCAATACCGAACACGTATTGCTTGTCACCGACGGCGCTGAACGCTTTGCGGATTTGTTCACCGACGATCCGATGATTGAACGTGTTCCCAATACCTACTTTTCGACGGATGTGCGTCGGGCCCAGTTCCAACGGATCGAGACCCAGCAACGACAAAGCGAGTCGGATTCCACCGGTACGGTCGGCTGCGTTGTTTTAGACATGCATGGAAATTTGGCCGCGGCGACTTCGACCGGTGGCCTGAGCAATAAAAAATTCGGACGGTTAGGTGATTCACCCATCGCCGGCGCCGGTACGTACGCCGACAACCAGACGTGTGCGGTTTCATGTACGGGTATCGGAGAAGACTTTATCCGCCATGCGGTCGCGTATGACATGACGGCTAGAATGAGATACCTTGGCATGTCAGCTCAAGACGCGGCTCAGGAAATCCTGTCAGACACATCAAGACGCGTCCGAGGTGGCATCATCGCCGTCAGTCACAACGGTCAAATCGTGATGCGATTCAATACACCGTCCATGGCCCGCGCCGCCGCCGATTCGACGGGCCGTTATGAAGTTCACGTGGCGGAATAGGCACGGTGTCAATGCTGACTTCATTTCGCATTTCGGTCAGCCGTGGGCCGTCGGGTGCAGGGCAGCGCGCAGTGCCCGGACACTTGCGCGTCGCGGCTCATGGTGACGAGAGAGTGCCCGGCCGCTTGCGCGTCGCGGCTCATGGTGATGAGAGGGTGCCCGGCCGCTTGCGCGTCGCGGCTCATGGTGACGAGAGAGTGCCCGGCCGCTTATGCGTCGCGGCTCATGGTGACGAGACAGTGCCTAACTACGAGGTTTGAGATGTTGCGATGTCAAAGATGGATTTGTGCGTGTGGGCTTGCCTTCGTATTGGTGTCGCCTTCCGCCGCCGATTGGTCCGCCGAAAAACTTGCCAAGGCGAAAGCATTCTCGGAAAAGATCGACACCGCGGCCGTTGTGATTCTTCACCGTGGTGAACTGATCGATCAGTGGGGCGCCGTTGCTTTACCGCTGAAATGTCATTCGGTCCGCAAGAGTCTGCTGAGCGCACTGTTTGGTCGGCACGTTGCTGAGGGAACCATCGATCTGGATGCGACGCTCGCTGAACTCGGCATCGATGACAACCATCCATCGCTCACCGACATCGAAAAATCCGCAACGGTTCGTGATCTGTTGAAGGCGCGTTCAGGAATTTATCACCCGTCGCTGTATCAGTCCGCGACGATGAAAGCGAAATGTCCTCCGAGAGGTTCGCATTTGCCCAACACGTTCTGGTACTACAACAACTGGGACTTCAATACCCTGGGCGCGATTTTCGAGCACCAGACCGGTCGCAGTTTGTTTGAAGAATTTGAGTCGCGATTGGCACGACCTTTGGGGTTCGTGGATTTCAGACGTGACCGAGATACGCAATACGTTACCGGAAGCGACTCGGTTTATCCCGCGTACCCTTTTCAACTGAGCGCACGCGACCTCGCACAGTTCGGGCAATTGATGTTGCAGGATGGGCGATGGGATGGCCAACCACTGGTTCCTAAGTCGTGGATTCTCGAAAGCACGACTTCTTATTCGGACGCTGGCGATTCGGGCGGATACGGATACATGTGGTGGGTGGCTGTCAACGGAAAGCACTTTCCGGGTGTGGATTTGCCAGAGGGTTGCTATTCGGCACGCGGTTATCGTGGTCACTATTTGTTGATCGTCCCACAGTGGGATCTCGTCGTGTGTCACCGTGTGAATACGCATCAAAAAGACACATCGGTATCGAAGAAAGAATTCGGCAAACTGCTATCGATGATTCTGGATTCTTTCTCCGGCTCTTTGGGCGAATCGGATGCTACCTCGCCAGTTCCGCGGCAGGGTGGTCTTGGATTCGATATCATCATCCACGGTGGTCAAGTGATCGACGGGACCGGTAAACGGCGTTTTCTCGCGGACATTGGAATCAAAGATGATCGCATCACGGCGATAGGCGACCTTGCCGATGCGAATGCGGCGCGGATGATCGATGCGAAGGGACAACTGATCAGCCCCGGATTCATTGACTTGCACAGCCACGCCGAGGAGGGATTGGTTGACGATGATCCGGCACGCCGGAGTGCGCCGAACTTGATCACGCAAGGCATTACAACGGTGGTGGTCAATCAAGATGGTGGCGGACCGCTTGATTTGCGGGCACAGCGGAAGTCGATGCAGCGGCTTGGCGTCGGATTGAACGTCGTGCAAACCATTGGGCATGGAACCATCCGTGGCGAAGTGATGGGTGACGATTTCCAGCGTCCGGCATCGCCGACCGAAATTCGATCAATGCAGCAATTGCTTCGATCCGCACTCGCCGACGGCGCGTTCGGAATGTCAGCAGGGCTCGAGTACGTTCCTGGTCGCTGGAGTTCAACTCGCGAATTGGCGACGCTCGCAAAAACGATTGCGGAATTCGATGGTGTTTACATCGTCCATGAACGCAGTTCCGGTCGCCGGCCGATGTGGTTTCTGCCCAGTCGCGATTCCAGCGAGCAACCGTCGATGACCGACAATATTCGCGAACTGATCGAAATCGCTGCTCAGACCAACGTGACCACAGTCGCCACGCACATCAAGGCTCGTGGGACCGACTTTTGGGGCGAAAGCGAGCAGATGAATTCGCTAATTCGGAAAGCACGTCAACAAGGTCTGCCGATCTATGCAGATCAATATCCATACAACACTAGCGGTTCCGATGGCCGCATCGTGCTGATTCCGGACTGGGTTTTCGACGGCAAAACGAGTGACGAAGACGACAGTGAATTGCATGACGAGGTTGCGAAAGTCGACTTTGCCACTCGGCTGCGAAAGTCGCTTGAGGATCAAGATGCCGCCGAGCGAATGCGACGTGACATCGACTACGAGATCACGCGCCGCGGCGGCGCCGATAATATTCTGATCGTCGAACATCAGGATGCCGCGGTCGCGGGCAAATCGCTGGCGGAGTACGCATCGATAAACCGAGAATCGCACGTCCAGGCTGCAATCCGCCTTCAGCTTGACGGTGACGCTGCGCGGCGGGGCGGTGCTCGGCTACGCGCGTTCTCGATGGCAGAAAAGGACGTCGAAGCGTTCGCGGTGACGCCATGGACCGCGACATCCAGTGACGCCGGGATCGCCTTGCCGCACGACCCACCGAAACACCCTCGATTTTTCGGCGCGTTTCCAAGAAAAATTCGGCATTACGCCATCGATCGCGGCTTGATGTCGATCGAAGAATCTATTCGAGTCTCGACATCGCTGCCCGCCAATATTCTCCGCTTGTCCGGTCGGGGCGAAATCAAAGTTGGAAACGTGGCCGATCTCGTCGTCTTTGATCCGAAAACGATCGCTGATCGATCCGATGCTTTCCATCCCCATCGATTCGCCACAGGCATCAATTTCGTCATTGTAAACGGCTCGCTTGTGGTCGAAGACGCCCAATGGTTGGGCAATTTGTCCGGAAAGGTGATTCGGAAAGGCCGTTTCTAGGTCAGAGAATTCGCGGTTCAATATCTAGATGTAAGAATTTCCCTATGAAGTACTTCAAGAATAATTCTGTGGCATCGTTGGTTGGTCACGGGGCCCCAAGAGCCACAGCAAGTGCGATTGCCGCGGTCATCGTCTCATTGTTTTTTATCCGCGGCACCGTTTTATCGCAGGAAAAAGACTTATCAAAAGGCATAGCCGAACAAAAACCAACGGATCCGTTTGATCAAGTCGTCCAGCTTTTTATGCAGAAGCACGACGTGCCGGGGATGTCGATTGCAATAGCCCGCAACAACGAACTTGTGTATGCGAACGGATTCGGGTTCGCTGATGTCGAGCATTCCGTCCCGGCGACCGAAATGACTCGATATCGGACTGCTTCGATTGCCAAGCCGATGACGGCAGCCGTTGTGTTGTCGTTGATGGAAGAAGGCAAGTTGGATATCGATCAAGGCGTTCAAGAGTACGTGCCGGAGTTTCCAGAAAAAAGATGGCCCGTTACCAGTCGTCAGTTGCTCGGACATCTTGGCGGCGTTCGACATTACAAGTCGACGGCAGAATCCTCGTCGACGAAACATTTCTTTAGTTTGGATTCCGCGCTGAGAACGTTCGCGGACGATCCCTTGGTGCATGAGCCCGGAACGAAATATCGCTATTCATCGTTTGGTTACAATCTGTTGGGGTCGGTCGCGGAGGCCGCAGGGGAAGCGAGTTTTATGGACTTGCTGTCCGAGAAGGTTCTGAAACCAGCCGGCATGAAGCACACCGTCGCCGATGATGTGTTTGCCGTGATTCCCAATCGATCGCGTGGCTATTTTCGCGCCACAAAGTCTTTGTTGACGATGGCACCTGAGGGTCACAATTTCGTCGAAGGCACGTTGTACAATTCAACGCTGCACGATACGAGCATGAAGATTCCCGGCGGCGGTTTATTATCGACGGCGCCGGACCTGGTGCGATTCGCTGTCGCCTTGAATCAAGGCAGCCTGCTAAAGGATAGCACGCTGGATGAGATGTGGACTCGACAGAGCACGTCAGATGGAAACCAGACAAGCTATGGGTTGGGCTGGAGCGTCGGACTCAAGTCGGGACACAGAGCCGTCTGGCATGGCGGCGCCCAGTCGGGAACATCAACCACCTTGTTGCTGTACCCGGATTCCGGCAAATGCGTGGCTATCATGGCCAATCTGCAGCGAATGAGTTTGATGGAGACGGCGGTGGCGATCGCCGATCTGGTCGATCCGCCGAAATAGAATGACTCGTCTGACATCGCCAATGGCAAGATCGACCTCGGCAACCCGGTGCAAACGATTTGCCGGGTTGGAGCCGAAGAACGCCCTTTGGCGTTCCGCGAATACTTTGCCAGATGATGTCGCATCGCTCGAGGCTAGTGCAAGAATCGCCGATCGGAAACTACTTCGAATCCGGTGAGCCCGTTTTTTGTGAGACCGTCGAAAGTCTGAACAAAACATCGCTCATGCACCAACGGGAATCCAAGACAAATTTTCCCGTCCCACGGTGGCCGTGGACGGTACCGAGTTGGAAGCGCCGTTAGACGTTGCTCTTCCACAAAAGGCGAGCAGGACGCTACTTGATGCGCAGCGGATGAAAGCCACGCGTTTTACTGCCTCGTCGGCAATCGAACCGAAACCGGCGACCGGCCGGATGTGGACTTGCGACGAGATTAGATGCCGACATTCCTGATGCCAACTGGTCCGGCTGGAGATCTGTATTGCAACGTGTTGGGTATGTCGAAATCCGTTTCGTGTTGCCAACACTGGTATCGGTACCGACTCAGTCACATGATGGAATCGAAAGGGTTTCCCGTTGACCAATATTCATCGCGGTACTTTGATTCCCGGGATTGGGACCAGTATCGAATTCGCCGTGCGAAGTTTGAGGAACTTGCCAAGTGGTGCCGTGGTGGCTGTTACAATTTGGTTTGCCATGATCTCCCCCCTCACCCTGCATCGACGAGAAAACATGAATCACATCCTGCCATTCGCTTTGATGTTCCTGGCGTGCCTAGCACCCGTTGCGGCCCAAAATACTGCGACGCTGAAAGAACGCCCGACGCAAGTGACACCGTCGATCGGCAAGCTTGACCCTGAGATGGCCGACGCGAAGAAGGCTGATGACGGGCTGGTCTGGCATGATGTAACAACGTGGGGTGTCGAAGGTCGCATTCTGCCTGATCAAGATCGTCAGCGTTGGTTCGATCGATTCCCCGGCAGTGCCGATGGAAAAGTAACGGACCGAGTTTGGAGTCTGAGTCGCGATTCGGCTGGCATGATGGTTCGTTTCAAAACCGATGCCACCGCGATTCATGTTCATTACAAGTTGATGGATGCCAACCTTGCGATGCCACACATGCCGGCAACCGGCGTCAGTGGCATCGATCTCTATGCACGCGACGAAAAGGGCAAGTGGCGCTGGGTGCAAGTGACGAAACCGAACTCGCAAGAGGTTAAGGTTCAACTTGTCAGCGGATTGGCGGACGGATTTCGCGAATTCGCGGCGTACCTGCCCCTGTACAACGGTGTCGAGTTTCTGAGTATCGGGGTCTCGCCGGAAAGCAATTTCCAAACGCTCAGTCCGCGTCCCAAGCCGATCGTGTTCTACGGAACCAGCATCACTCACGGTGCGTGCGCGAGCCGTCCAGGGATGGTTCATACAGCAATTCTGGGGCGATGGTTCGACATGCCTGTCGTCAATCTAGGGTTCTCTGGTAACGGTAAAATGGACGCGGCCGTCGGCGATTATCTGACACAGATTGATGCGGCCGTGTATGTCATCGATTGCCTGCCAAACATGAATGCAAAGATGGTGTCGGAGAAATGTGTGCCGTTGGTGAAACAGATTCGACAGCAAAAACCGGAGACTCCGATCGTTCTGGTCGAAGACCGTCGCAATACAAACAGTTGGATCATGCCCGCTCGTGATGCGCATCATACCGCCAACCATGCGGCACTAAGGAAAGCGTACCAAACGCTGAAATCAGAATCGGTCGCCCATCTGTATTACATTCCCGGTGATGCCCTGTACGGCACCGATGGTGATGGTGCGACCGATGGTTCTCACGCTAGCGATTTAGGATTCATGCGACAGGCCGAAATTTTCGAGCCCGTGTTACGCGAAGCGATGGGGAAGTAGCGGCACGGGTTTGTTTCTCGATGCCGAGTGATCTCATTGCTCAGACGCAGAGATGTCCTTGGGCGTCTCATTTGCGGCGGATGCGAGCCGCTCGTACACGACCAAAATGTGATTGCTGCCGGGTTTCGAGCGAAACTCATTAGGACGATCTTGCTCGGATGGAGCGAAGCACATTCTGCGATTCTTCTTTCCGATTTTGTAAATCCCGCGATATTGCTTGCCAGTGCCCTCGCCCTCGGTCACCGTGAAGTCAATCGCCTTGGGCTTTTTTCTAGGATCGAGCGTACTGGTGCCTTTGCTAATCATCTTGTCTTCGCTCAACAGGGTCCAGTTGCCGTCCCCGTCGTTGATCACTCGCAGTTTCTCTAAGTCCTGCTTTTTCGCTTTGCCACCGTTGGTCGTGAGTGCCGCAACGGTCCAGGTCCCTTCGATTCGCTTGCGATCTTGTGTGGTCGCTTTGTCTTCCACGGCTTCAGCAACCCCGACCACTGGAAATACCACCAGCACCATCGCAAAACCCAATATGCCGCTGCTTAACTGGACCATTTTCGGTGTTCCCGGAATAAGGAATTGAAACAAGAAATCGGAACCTGTCAGGATAAGGCAATGGGTTGTCCAAGAGCAAACAAAAGTTTCAGGTACGAACCGCACAAGCAAGTCGTTGGTGTCTCGGCGTCAGCCACCTGCGCTGCCGAAAACGCTCGTCCTAAGAGCGTCCGCCTAAAGTTTTATGAGCGTCCGCCTCAAGGCGGTACACCAACGGTGGGCAACGGAAACGTCGTTGGAGATCGATTCGGTGTGTATGGATACAAGTTTCGGAGCCAAGTTTCCTGCGAACCGTCCAACCAGGTTGTGCGATCAAGTGGATCTGCTGCTGTGGCATTGTCCCCGCAGCTTGCGAGGTATTACGCGAAGAGTTGTTCAGCGAGATTCTTGCCGAACATCATGCGATGATGTCATCGATCACTTCGCCGATTTCTTTCTCGAGTCTCTTGCGTCCGGGGATTGCCAATGACTTGGGGTCGAGTCCGAGCTGATTCAGGACGGTCGCGTGAATGTCCGAAACATAATGTCGATTTTCGACGGCATGAAAACCCAGTTCGTCGGTCGCGCCGTGCGCCACGCCACCTCGGATGCCGCCTCCGGCCATCCATACGCTGAAGCCGTACGGATGATGGTCGCGACCATTGCCGTGCTGACTGCCGGGAGTCCGTCCAAACTCGGTCGCCCAGACGACCAGCGTTTCATCGAGCAGGCCACGTTGTTTCAAATCTTTTAGCAGCGCCGCGATCGGTTGATCGGTCTCTTTGCAGAGCCGCGTGTGACTGTTTTTCAGGCCTTTGTGGCTGTCCCATTGTCCGGCGCCTCCGTTGCTGCCGTGGTAAACCTGGACAAAACGTACGCCACGCTCGACGAGGCGCCGGGCCGTTAGCATTTGCATACCGAACGTATTCGTTTCCTTTTGGCCCAGGCCATACATGTCTTGCGTGGCTTGGCTTTCATCGTTGAATCGGACCACGTCGGGAACCGCCGTCTGCATTCGAAACGCCAATTCATAAGACTCCATTCGTGCTTCGAGTTCTGCATCGTTGGGATGCACCGACGATGTGATTTGGTGCAGTTCCCGCAGCAATTCAAACTGTCCGGTTTGCTCTTTCGCATGCACGCCTGCGACGGGGCTGGCATAAGGCAGCGGTGAAGCGGGGTCGATGTTGAGCGGGACGCCGTCGTAACGCGGTCCCAGGTAATTTGCGCGGTGGCATTCACGACCGCCGCAGCAGTCGGCGACCGGTTTGCCCATAACGATAAACTGCGGCAAATTATCGTTCAGTGAACCAAGGCCATAGTTGGCCCAAGCACCAATTGTCGGGAAAAAACCATCAACGCGATGGCGACCGGTGTGGAACTGCAGCTGCGCACCGTGATTGCTATCTTCGGTCCACATCGATCGGATCAAGCAAAGGTCGTCGGCGCAATCGCCCAAGTGCGGAAACCAATCACTGATTTCCAATCCGCTATTCCCACGACGTCGAAATCCGACCTGCAGCGGATAGCACTCGTTGCGAATGAATCCATTGTTCGGATCGAAAGCGACAACACGTTCGTTCTCCAAGAAGGGCGATTTCAAGACATCGGCATAGGGTGTCTCTTCAATGGTTTTTCCCGCCAGCTTGCTAAGCATTGGCTTGGGATCAAAGGTTTCCATGTGACTGGCGCCGCCGATCATGAACAACCAAATCACGCTCTTGGCTTTTGCGGCGGCGCGGGCGATCGGTGCGGCCGATGCGATTTCGTTTTGCAGCATCGCAGTCGCCGCAAGGCTTCCGAAACCCATTCCCATGTGTTGCAGAAATTGTCGACGTTGAATCGGTGAATAGCTCATTAACGCACCGTTACGAAATCATTGTGGTTGATCAGCACATGGATCAAGTTTTCTTTGGCTCGATCGGCCGGATCGTCTGCCGCGGGGACGGACGCTGTCGCGTTTGGTTTGGTCTCTGCTGCGCTGGCCTGTGCTGTGCTGGCCTCAGTTGCGCCGGCTTGTGGGGCATTGCCTTGCACCGCAACGCGTCGTAATTGCTGCAGTTTCGATGTTTGGTTGGCCAGAAAACTTTCGCATGCCTGCAGTTCCATTTCTGTCGGTGCTCGCGCTAACACGCTGCGAAACGCAGATTTGATGAAAAGGGTGTCTGAATCGGATTGCGCATTCAATTGGCGTCCGAGCGACCGCGACTGGCTGATCGCAAGCGGACTGTTTGACATTGCCAGGGCTTGCTGCGGAATCACACTGGGGCTGCGTCGATAACAGTCCGTCGGATTGGCCGCGTCAAAGGTCACCAGCATCGTCATTTGTTTTTCATATGCGTGTCCGAAATAGACACTGCGCCGCGTTTCGATTTCCCCCTTCTGAAAATCAATTTCGGGGCCTCCATGCGCGAGATCCAGATTCCCCGCGACGTGCAGCAGACTGTCTCGCACGATTTCGGCTTCGAGACGTCTCGGCTTGAAGTGCCAATAGAATTCGTTGTCAGGATCACGCTGCCGCTGGGTCTTGGCATCGGGATGAGCGGTCGGTGGAGCCAGTTGATAGGCGTGTGAGGAAAGTATCAAGCGATGCACATGCTTCATGCTCCATCGTGACTGAATCAGTTCGTCCGCCAACCAATCCAGCAATTGATCATGCTTGGGTCGAGGCGATCGTAATCCGAAATCAAACACATTTTCGACCAATGGTTGACCGAAGTGGCGGAGCCAGATGTGATTGACGGCGACTCTCGCTGTGAAAGGGTTCTGCGGATGTGTGATCCATTTCGCTAATGCCAGTCGACGTCCGCTGCTTTGTGACGGAAAGGTTTTGACAACTGGCGTGTACGTGCTGGGTGCCGTCTCGCGTAATTGGTCGACTTCCTTGATGGCTTTATTCAACGCCACGTTTGCTTTTCGGATTTCGGCCTTGCGGTTTTGGTCGGGCTCGGGATTTGCCTTTTTGACTGCGGCGAAATCCGCCTTGGTTTGAATGACCTTTGCCTCTGCTTGTGCGATGCGCCACGCATGCTCGGCAGCGATCGCGGCGTCGCGCAGGGCTGCCAGCTTCGGGTGGTCGCCATCGGATTGTTGGCCGGATGTGGGATTGGCATTCGTGCTTTCGCACTCGTGGATGGCGCGATCGCTTTGCCAACGAGCTCGAAGTGCGGCAAGATTTTTCCGGGCAACCTCTCTCGCCTTGATGGCTAGCTCTGTCTTTGACTTTGATGCATTCGAAACAGCTTTCCTCAAAGCGTTTTCCGCCGCTGCGAGAGACTCTTTTTCAACGAACGGGCGCAAGTCGGGAACTCTGGCTGTCAACGGCAGCGAGACCGGCACGGGATTCAATGGCAAATGAAATCTGTCCGGGACTGCCGGTGCAATCGGATTCGTTTTGTCGGGACGTTTCTCATCACCGCCGTGATACAAGAAGGTTGCAGCGTCAAGGTCGGCGTCATAAACGCGAGGAATGCCATCTAGGACAAGCTTGGGTTGACCCGCAATACGTTCGGTGCGGACGTGATGCGGTTCGAATACGGCTCGCAATTTGTAATAGTCCATTTGCGAAATGGGATCGTACTTGTGGTCATGACAGCGAGCGCAATCCATTGTCATTGCGAGGAATGCTTTGCTCGTATGTTCGACGGTTGCATCCAACCAGATGTTGCGATTGTTCCAGTGGAAATTGCGAACCAAGAAACCGGTGGCGCGCCAGACGAGCGGATCCTGAGGTGCCACCTCGTCACCCGCCAGCATTTCCAGGATCATTTGGTCGTAGGGTTTGTCGTCGTTCAGCGATTCAATGATCCAGTCTCGCCAGCGCCAAATGTGCCGCTGGCTGCCTCGGACTTGTTGTTTGAATCCGTCCCAATCGCTGTATCGCCAAACGTCCATCCAGTGACGGCCCCAACGTTGACCATAGGCTGGATCACTAAGCAGTGAATCGACTAACTCATTCCATGACTGTTGCCCAGAAATAAAGGCGTGCTGCTGGGCCGGCGTCGGAGGCAATCCGAGGACATCGAGGTAGATCCGCCGCACGAGCAATGTTCGCTCTGCCATCGGTCCGGCTTCGATACCCGCATCGCTGCGTTTTACTGCTAAGAAAGCGTCAATCGGATGCGTTTGCTTCCCGTGTTTCGAAGCCGACGGAACAAGCGGTCTCTCGATCGGTTGATAAGCCCAATGTTTATCCGGGCCATCGGGAACCTTTTCATCCGTGGGCCATCGAGCACCCGATCGAACCCATTCGGACAGAACGCGGATCTGTGCAGGACTTAACCGGTCCGCCTCGTCCGCCGGAGGCATGCGTTCATCATCGGCAGCCGTGACACGCTCAAGTAAAAAACTCGACTCGGGATGCGATGCGTTGATTACCCCTGCATCATGAATTAGCTGCCCTGCGTCGAGTCGTAGGTCGGCTTCTGCTCGTAAAGACCCGTGGCAGGGCACGCATTTCGACTGCAGCAACGGTCGCACGTCGTTCACGTAAGCATCGTCACCTGCTGCCGACGTGACGACGGCAAGGCTGATCAGGAGGGTGGGCACTAGAGGTGGGAAGCGAGGGCGGGCATCACTCATCGCCCCATCATAACCGATTCCTGTTCACAATTGACGTGATTCCTCAGCCGCTCGACCGATAGGGTGGAATCCTTGCATCGGGCGGGGAGCTTTGCAGTAGCGGATCGCGTCGCTGTCGGATCTCTAGATTCCCAAGTCATGGTGCGTTTGGCCCAGATGCTCGCAGTTGCACGTTTTTCGCTACCGATCGGCCAAAAGGTTTTGCGAAATGAACACTCAAACACTGGTCCTGTGACAGGACACACGCACTCGGTATGGAAGGTTTTATTGGGGGCAGGTGCAACCCGTTATGGCTTGCGAAAGAAGCGTTTCGGCTAGGGCGATGTCACCTCATCGAGTCTTGTTTGAATCGCAACCATGTCATCGTTAAGCTGGTCGCGGATGACAATTCCACGGTCTGCCGTGAAATGATGATGTTTAATTTTGGCGGGCGTTTGTCATGTATTCCATTTTACGATGGCATGGGAAACCCGGGCCAATCTTGATGTCATCATGCGCATCCTTGGTAAGACTTTGTGTTGCCTAGAACTTTGCCGTGTGTCGAGTTGTGTCTTACGTAATGCTTCTGCGATGTTGGTCTCTAGGCCTGTATTCCAGCAATTCATCCCCTCACATTCCTTTTCAACAAATGCGAAACCCCTTGCCGTTCAGAGACACGCTTTCGATCCTCGCGTCGGTCGCTTTTGCCGCGGTCCTGGCTGTCGAGCTTTCCGCATCCGAGAAGCCTGACATTGTTTTGTACATCGCGGACGATCACGGTCGTAACGACTCTTCGGTGTACGACCCAAGCGGCGATGCGATCACGCCTAGTATGGCCAAGCTTGCCTCCGAGGGACTCACATTCAATAACGCGTTCGTGGCTTCGCCCGCTTGTGGCCCGAGTCGTTCGGCGTTGATGTCTGCATGTTGGCCCGCCAACAATGGTGCCGAGCATAACCATGAGCCACCGCGACCGGAAACGCAGACGATGGTGAAACGGATGCAAGAAGCGGGGTATGAAGTGGCCTGCTTTGGGAAAGTTCACCACTCAAAGTGGATCAATTGGCTCGGTGCCGACTTTGCCAGTCCGGATCGGAAAAACCTCGAACGAGACGTGAACGCCTATTTGCAAATGCGAAAATCGTCTAAACCGCTGTTGCTGATCGTGGGCGATACGCGAACCCACGCTCCATGGCACCCACATGACACGTACGACGAGGTCGATGTGACGATTCCGAGACGCTGGGTCGACACGCCAGATGCACGTCGGCTATGGGCAAACTACTTGGGCGAAGTCACCGACGTCGACACAACGGTGGGCAACATTGATCGTATGGCTCGCGACCACTTCAAGACGGACGATTTCTTATTCATCTACACGTCCGATCACGGACATGCTTGGCCATTCGGCAAATGGAATCTTTACGACTGGGGCGTGCAAGTAGCGTTTCATGCTCGTTGGCCTGGCAAGATCACCGCCAATACTCGCACCGATGCAATGATCAGTTGGATCGATATCTTTCCCACCTTCTTGGACTTGGCGGGCGAAAAAGAGCCGGACGGTATCGATGGGAAATCATTCGCCAAAGTGCTGAGAGGCGAAACGGATCAGCATCGCGATTTCATTTTTACTGCGCACTCCGGCGACAGGAAAATGAATATCTATCCGATCCGCGCGGTCCGCGACTCGCGATTCAAGTACATCCGCAATATTCACCCTGACGCTTGGCATACCACTCACACCGATATGGAACGTCGCCCGACCCATGGATCGTTTTTTTCTGAATGGGAACAAGCCGCCAAGACGCAAGGTCACGCCAAGGATGTCATCGATCGGTTTCATCGCCGACCTGCGGTCGAATTTTATGATGTCGTCAAAGACCCTGCAGAAACCAACAATCTGGCCGGCCGTCGTGAGTACGCAGATGCCGTGAAAAAGATGGCAAAAAAGCTTGATGACTGGATGAACGAAACGGGAGATACGGTTCGCATGGAGCACCTGCCCTATCCTCTTAGCGAGCCTTATCCGGGCCCAAGAGATTGATGGGACAGACGATAATGCCGTGAAAGATGGTTTCATGGGTGATGTCGCGAATCGATGCATGTCCAAAGGCCCCGCGAGCCGGTGGATGCCAGCTGCGGGGCCATTGCCATCTCTTGCGATGTCGCAGCGATGCTGCGGTCAGCTTGGAAATAGCTGCCAAAAGATCTGGCGTGTCGTGTCCCGCTAGCCACTGATTGGCAGGACCGAGACTTTGCCGGTTTCCACATCTCGCTTCCAGATTTCGTCGCCTTCGTTAGGCGTAAAGTCGTTGACGCGATCTTCGGTCGATCGAACGGGGATCTGTCGCCATCGCCCGCCGAGGAACTTATTGATATAGGTCGTGCGGTAGGGGGCGACGAAGATGTCTTTGCCGGCGTTGCCGGTCAGCACGTCCTTCACGCCATCAAGGTTGGCGTCGGTTCCACTGCCGCAGATGAAGTCGTCACCCAGGCCGCCGCTTAGTGCATCAAGGCCTGCTTCGCCGTAAAGGTAGTTGCGGAACCGAACGTCAAACACGTCCATCAGCGGCAAATCGTGAATGGTGAATCGATCGTTGCCGTTTCCACCGTAGAACACGAGATAGCGAATTTCGTTCAATTCAAATCGTTCCGTCTGATCCCCTTCGTCGGAATCAATTTCGATTTTGATTCGAATGTCTTCGATGTCGCTGTCCAGTTCAATCGTGACATCGCACACGTCGTCGACGTCGCTGCCGTAAACGTACACGACGCCGTTACTGAACGTGATTTCTGGGTCATCCGCACGCACGGTCGCGGATGGAAAGAGACCTGCGGCGAGAACCGCCAGCCCTAAGAAACTGAGTGCCTTTTTCATCTGACCAAATCCTGTGTGAGAAACAAATTGTGACTTGCACACGGGAAAGCGTTGAGCGGCTGGAATTGTTACCGCAGTGGATGCTGGCTTCCGCGAATCAGGAACCGACAGCGGCATTGATCCACTTACCACGGCAGGGAATCGCGATTGAAGCGATTCGATGTTGCCAATGGGCCGAATCGGTCTGCGAGAGCTAAAGGCGAAAACGCCCTGTTTAGCTCTTGGTGCCTACGAAGTCCTGTGCCTGCGAATTGGAGGCGTTTCACGGGGCTCAGGCCGCCGCTGAGCAGCCCATCGCGTTACCGAAAACCAGAGGTCTCGGCGGCGCCGAAAGGTCTCGGGCGCCGAAGAGAAAAAGAGAAATTAGTGCGGATGAGAGGACTTGAACCTCCACGGGGTTAACCCCCACTAGAACCTGAATCTAGCGCGTCTGCCAATTCCGCCACATCCGCGTGATGGTTTGCCGGCCGATGTTCACTGGTGATCACACGCAGGGACATCGGCGGAGCATGTCGCTTGCAGAGAACGACAAAGGTCCAACAATATCGGTTCGCTTTCAAGATGGCAAGGATGGTTCGCCGGTTGTTGGCGCGTTCGTGTCCATCGCAGGCGCAGTCCTGTGTATCGGGAGAAGCCCCGGGGGCGAGGTGCTCGCCACGTTGGCGCTTAGGTCTGTGGCTTGAGTCTGGTTCTGTGATGCGTCAGACTATTCGAATTCCGCCCGCCGTCGTTCCCAGGGAGTGCTTCGAAATGCGACTTCATTGCCTGGGCACTGCCGGCTATCACCCCAACTCGACCCGCCATACGTCGTGCTACTTCTTGCCTGAATCGGGCATTTTGCTGGACGCAGGTTCGGGCATCTTTCGCATCACCCCGCTGGTGCAGACCCGATCGCTGGATATTTTGCTCAGCCACGCGCACTTGGATCACATCCTGGGGCTGACGTTCTTGTTGGACATGCTGTACCAGTTGCGATGCGAGGGGCGGCCCGTTGAGCAATTGAGGATTTGGGGTGAAGCGGAGAAAATTCAAGCGGTCAGGCGGCATCTGTTCAGCGAGCTGATTTTTCCGGTTCAGTTGGAAACCGAGCTGGGCGCGAAATGGTGCGAGATCGACTCGCTGGATCAATTCGAAATTGGCGCATCCGAACCGATCGGTTCGCCAGACGATCCGGCAAGCCCGCTGGTACGCGGGCCTGCGAAGGTGACTTGGCGACCGCAGCAGCATCCCGGTGGTTCGGTCGCGTATCGAATCGATTGGGATTCAGTTTCTGGCCAGCCCGGCAAGCGATTGGTGTATGCCACCGACACGACCGGGGACGTCAGTGACGAGGGGGTTCGCTGGTCGGGGCAGGCGGATTTGTTGATGCACGAATGCTATTTTCGCGACTCGGGTCAGGCATGGGCCGAAAAGACGGGGCACTGCTGGACGAGCCGATTGATCGACGTTGTGCGCCGAAGTCGTCCCCGCAAAACACTGATCACGCACGTCAATCCGTTAGAGATGGACGAAAACTCGGTCGAGATCGAGTCGATCGGCCGCGAAGTGGATGGCGAGGTCACGGTTGCCGAAGACGGCCAGGTTGTTGATTTTTAGCGGCTTGTGCAGGTTGTTTTCGCGGCTTGCGCTGGGTTGTCTTAGCGGCTTGCGCTGGGTTGTTTTTGCGGCTTGCGCTGGGTTGTTTTTGCGGCTTGCGCCGGGTTCGGCGAACCCTTTTTCGCGGGTTGTCCTCTTCCCTTGCATCGGGTGGCCGGGGGCTGCGGAGATGCGGATTGAAGACGAAATTCGATTTCCCGACGAAATGCGAGGCAAACAGGCCAATTCCGTCTTGTCGCAAATCGACGGATCGCTACACTCTGCCGTTTCGGACTCGCCCCAATTCATGGGGTTTGGCCGATATTAATTTTCCTCATGGCGGGTAGCCGGTTCAAACGTGGGCCGACGGCTCGAATCCTGTGGGAAATTGTTCGATGCGAATGGATCGATCCGGCGCACACCGTGTCAACTGACTCGGGGGTTCTGGTGAGAGCAGGTGCCGCCAACGTAGCTCAGTTGGCAGAGCAGCTGATTTGTAATCAGCCGGTCGTGGGTTCGAATCCCTCCGTTGGCTCTTGTTCGTGGTCGATGAATTGGAAGGGTTGGGTCGTGGAACGATCCAGCTGACATTAAAACTAGCTGATAAGCAAACAGATCAAGTTCACAAAGCAAAGGGTTTCGCCACCGGGACGAACAACACAGAACGACTGAAGAATAAGGGGGGTTTGCCCGAGTGGTTAAAGGGGGCGGACTGTAAATCCGCTGACTATGTCTACACAGGTTCGAATCCTGTAGCCCCCATTGGTAGAAGATTTTAGGCGTTAGGACTTAGGTCTTAGGAAATATGAGAGGACGACAGTGTTTTCTCCCTAATCGCTAATACCTGACACCTGATTTTGCGGGTGTAGCTCAATGGTAGAGCAGCAGCCTTCCAAGCTGAATACGAGGGTTCGATTCCCTTCACCCGCTTTGGGATAGGTATTAGCGATAAGGTGTTAGGTCTTGGTGGGCTCGGTTTTCCCCTGATCGCTAGCACCTTATCGCTAAAGCCTACTTCCTTGCTGCTGTAGCTCAGGGGTAGAGCACTTCCTTGGTAAGGAAGAGGTCATGGGTTCAAATCCCATCAGCAGCTTTCGAATCCGAAGAGGATCGCAGTTTCGGCTGCGGAATGCCAGCTTTGGCTGGGCAATGGCAGTTTCGGCTGCGGAATGAAGGGCAAGTGTGTGAATTTTGACGATCGCCAATTGCAAGCGTCAGCACATTTCGCCACAACATGACTAAGAATAAACGCTTTCCGTTGTGGAAAGTGAGATCGTTTCGTTACGTTTTATTGATAAACGACTGATACTGGGACGGCCGGAGTGCTGGCGAGTCACCGTGGGTGTGAACACGGTCGCTGACATAACGGGCTGGTCGAGGCGTATCCTCGGGCAGTTACGAACCAGTCAAATGTAGGTGATTTAGAAAAATGGCCAAGGAAACTTTTCAGCGGACTAAGCCCCACGTCAACGTCGGTACGATTGGCCACATTGACCACGGTAAAACAACAACCACGGGTGCAATCCTTGCAGTGCAAGCTGCCAAGGGGCTGGCCCAAGCAAAGGGTTATTCCGATATCGCCAAGGGCGGTACGGTTCGTGACGCAACCAAGACCGTGACCATCGCGGTGGCTCACGTCGAATACGAGACCGAGAATCGTCACTACGCCCACATCGACTGCCCGGGGCACGCCGACTTTGTCAAGAACATGATCACCGGTGCTGCCCAGATGGACGGTGCCATTCTTGTGGTGTCGGCTGCTGACGGCCCGATGCCACAAACGAAAGAGCACGTGCTGCTGGCTCGCCAGGTTGGCGTGCCTTACATCGTTGTGTTCTTGAACAAGTGTGACTTGGTCGACGACGAAGAGTTGTTGGAATTGGTGGAGTTGGAAGTTCGCGAATTGCTGAACAAGTACGACTTCCCTGGTGACGACGTGCCCGTGATTCGCGGTTCGTCGCTGCCGGCTTACAACAATCCTGCCGATCCAGAAGCCAGCAAGTGCATCTCGGAACTGATGGATGCGTTGGACGCCAACATCCCCGAGCCGACTCGTGAAGACGACAAGCCATTCCTGATGGCGATCGAGGACGTGTTCTCGATCGAAGGTCGTGGAACGGTTGCTACCGGTCGTATCGAGCGCGGTGTGGTCAAGGTTGGCGAAGAAGTCGAAATCATCGGCTTGACCAGCACACCCACCAAGACCACCTGCACCGGCGTGGAAATGTTCCGCAAGGAAATGGAAGAAGGTCGCAGTGGTGACAACGTCGGTTGTCTGCTCCGTGGCGTAAAGCGTGAAGACATCCAGCGTGGACAAGTCTTGGCAAAGCCAGGAAGCATCAACCCGCATACCAAGTTCGAAGCAGAAGTTTATTGCTTGAGCAAGGATGAGGGCGGTCGACACACGCCGTTCTTCAGCGGCTATCGTCCACAGTTTTACTTCCGTACGACGGACGTGACGGGTACGGCAAACCTGATCGGTGCCGAAATGTGCATGCCCGGCGACAACGTCAAGGTGACGGTCGAAATGCATAAGCCGATCGCCATGGACGATGGTGTCCGTTTCGCTATTCGCGAAGGCGGCCGTACCGTTGGTTCTGGCGTTGTGACAAAGATTGTCGAGTAAGATTTTCAAGTCACAAGCGAATACTTGATATTGAATCGGGATGACCAACGGGTGCTTGCCAAAGCTCCGTTGGTCATTGCCCGTTTTACCAACGTTATAAAAATTTAGACTTTTCAGCTTTCGATCAGGGGTGTAGCTCAATTGGCAGAGCACTGGTTTCCAAAACCAGCGGTTGCGGGTTCGAGTCCCTCCACCCCTGCTACAATCAGATTTCGTTGATTCATTCCGACGCAAACGCCAGTCGCATGAATCATTTTGTCCGCAACGGAAGGCGGTCAAAACCATTCGCAAGAATCCAACAGGAGCACACCGGTGTCCCAAGAATTTGCCGGATCAAATGGTCCTCCGCTGACTGCGGAACTTTTTCACGCTGCGGTTTACAAGCCAAACCAAGGTCGGATCGTCCGCCAACTAACCGCCCTGGCGATCTGGGTTGTCGTCGCGCTGGGCTGCTGGCGTTTGTACGGCACGCTCCGCGGATCGATGGAAGCGGGTTCGTATTTGATTCCCGCGATTCCCGGCGTCTTGCTGATCGCAGGGTTGTGGATCGGTTACCGATTGGTCAATTGGCCTCGATTCGCAGACTTTTTGATCGCCGTGGAAGCGGAGATGAACAAGGTCACTTGGCCCAGCAAGGATGAGCTGATCAGGGCTTCGGTCGTGGTGATGTTTACCATCTTTTTTCTCGCCGTCTCATTGTTCATGTTTGACGTGATTTGGCAGTTTATCTTTAATTTTCTGGGCGTGACCAGCTAAAGTCGATCGACACAGGCCGGGGCAATCGCTGACCGACGTCGACGCTTGCCCGCCCGGTGCTCGCGTCACCTAACTATCTTTCCATCGTGTAACACAGCCGAATTCGGTGAAATTGTGAACCAAGCTGACACATCCGACGACGAAAAGCTGAACCCGGACGAACCGGTCGTCGACGACAATCAAAACAGCGATCCGGCGAGTTCCGAATCCGCGGCTGATTCGGCCGCGCCGGCGGATGAGACTCCTGCCGCCGAGGAAGCTGCCGCAGCATCGGATGAGACCGGCGACGACGCGGGGGCGGCGGAGGCCGCCGAAAGTCCAGCCGCAGAGGACGTATACCTTGGTGATTCGAAACCGGGTAACACGATTCAACCGGTCGGTTCCGATGGCGACGGTCCCAAGATGGACTGGTACATCCTGAAAGTCGCATTCAACCGCGAAGATTCGATTGCCGATGGCTTGCGCAAGCGAGTCATGATGGAAGGGATGCAAGAGTTCTTTGGCGACATCGTGGTGCCGACCGAAGACGTTGCAACGTTTACCCGTGACGGAAAACGCCGGATCAGCAAACGTAAATTGCTGCCCGGTTACATCATGGTCAATATGATCATCAACGATGATACTTGGTTCTTGGTGCGCGAAACGGGCGGGATCAGTGACTTCACTGGCGCGGCCGGCAAACCGATGCCGATGGAGCCGTCGGACGTCGACCGATTCATCAATCGTCCTGTCGAAGAGGGCGAAGAAGAGGCTCCGATCAAGACAGCGATTCCGTTCAAGGTCGGTGACCGCGTGCGTGTCAAGGAAGGGAATTTCGAGAACCAGGAAGGCGACGTCGATAGCGTCGACGAGGCGAGCGGTCACATCACCGTGATCATCAACATTTTCGGTCGCAGTGTCCCAATGGAACTCTCACACTGGCAAGTCGAACCGTTGTAAGGTGAAAGGTAACAGGTGAAAGGTAACAGGGCCTTCACTTGCGTTGCCTTCTGTTCTGCACCCGTCAATTTTTACCTGTCACCTTTCATCCTTTAACCTTTAACCTCCCATTATGGCAAAGCAAGTAACCGGTCAGGCTAAGTTTCAAGTTCCTGGCGGACAGGCAACCCCGGCTCCTCCCGTTGGTACATCGCTCGGTAAATTCGGCGTGAACCTTGGTCAGTTCGTGCAAGCGTTCAATGACCGTACCAAAGAGTACAACGGCACTCCGATTCCAGTGATCGTAACGGTCTATAACGATCGCAGTTTCGATTTCATCACCAAGAGCCCTCCGGCTGCATCGCTGCTAAAGCAGGCTGCCGGAATCGCCAAAGGCAGTGGAGTTCCTAACAAGACCAAGGTCGCCAAGGTCACCCGCGCCCAGTGCGAAGAGATCGCTCAAAAGAAGATGGCTGATTTGAATGCTCGCAGCATCGATCAAGCCGCTCGCATGATCGAAGGCACCGCTCGCAGCATGGGCATCGACGTCGAAGGCTGAATCGGTGTGGGAATTATCAGCCGCTGAAATTCTCAGCGGCTGACACGCACGGTATAAAGACGCTCGAATAGATCGGGTTTGGCGACGCCTCGGTGCTGCATGCGTTCTTGCAGCGAATCGCCGTATATCCCGGTGTCAATTTTCTCTAACGCGTCATTGGTCGCGCACTGGATCGGACGCAGGCGGTGCTTTGCGGCCAAGGTGTTCGCCGTTTGCAGGTGCCGTCGGGCTTGGTCTGGATCGCCAGCCAACTGCTGACAAAGGCCGTCAAGCATGCCGGATACGGCGTTGGTGTATTCGAGCTGTTCGCCGCGAAGTGCCGCGATGAATTTGTTGGCCGCCGCGTACCATTTTGAATGGCCGTCGGATTGCATGCGGTGCAAGGCAACCAGCGCGCCGGTTTGCAAGTACGTCACGCGGAACAATTGCAACTGTTTCAGCGATGAACGGTTTCGAAGCCGCGGGTACTGTGCAATTATCTTTGAAGCCCTATCCCAGTCGCCGCAATAGATGGCGTGCTGGACCGAGCTGATCCAGCATTCGTGGTCATACATCTGAGCACCGACTTGCTGAGAAAGGCAATCGGCATTCGGTTTCGCTGCCCGAATGACCTCGTCGGGCTCGTCACGCGCCAGCCACGCACTGGCGCAGAATCCCGATGTTGCCTGCAGACGTTGGATGATATCGTTTCGCTGCAGCGACTCTGACATCAGGGTATCGTGCTGCTTCGCAAGTTCAGTCCAGCGGCCGAGGTGCCAATGTGCCCAAATGTTATTCATTCGAGTGTGCGAAATCTCGAATCGATGCGGGCGTTCTAATTTGTTGTAATAGTAAATGCTCTTTTCAGCTCGTTCGCAGACAAGATGCCATCGGAATGAAAACGTGTGCGTGAACGCGTTCGCTGCCCAGTAGTCGCCCAGCAGTTCGTCGTCGCCCAGGGCGACCACACGTGGCCGCAAGTCCTGTAGCAGAGTTTCACCTCGGATCCGAGCGGGGCCTCTATCATAGGACGAGAAGACCGCTGACCCGATCGCGATATAAAGTTGTGTCTTGACGTCATCGTCGGCTTGGGCCAGTCGCGCCGCATACAAGTTCAATTCGCTGGCGTGCAAGTTGTCAAACATCGACAGGGGGCGCGCCATCGCAAGGCAAAGATTCATGCGCTCTCGATCGCGTCCCGTTGACGATTTGGGCGACGGTGTTTTGTTACCGCGGGCCGCTTTGATCATTGTTTTGCGACGTCGTCGGTGCTGCAATTCCAAGTTGGCCAATTGCCAAGCGATCGATAGCCGCCCATGCCATTTTCCCTTAGGTCGCGGTAATCCTAATTCGCGAGTCAGGTCGCGCAATTGAATCCGAACTTCGGCGAATCGGCCACTGCGAATCAATAGACGAACCGCAGCGACCTGGCACCGAATTCGTTCTTCGGCATCGACATATTTTGCAAGTTCGTTGTAGTGTTGCGCCGCATCGACCGGCAGATCGGCTTCTTCGAAACACCGCGAGGCGTCTCGCAGGCATTGGATGCGCTCGGTCCCAGACACCAGTGGCGCGATTCTCGCGTACCACTTGCCGGCGTCACGATAGGCATAGATTTTCTCGGACTGTTTGGCGGCAAGAACAGCCGACGAAATCGCTCGGCTGGGTTCGTCGGCGTCAAACAAGTGCCCGGCGACTCGGGCGGCAGAAAGATGGGGCTGATCTTGCTGCAACAGCCAGTCGGCCCACGCTTTATGAGATCGTTTGATGGTCGCCGTGTCTAGAATCGAAACCAGTCCATCGGACACTCGGTCATGGGCGACGCTGACGCACTCATTGCCTTGTGCCTCATCGGTGACGAGGCGATGTTGTACTAGTTCGGACAAGGGCGCATCGATGTGTTCGCCAAGCTTCGATACCGCTCCAATCTGCTCGACCGACACCGGTCGAGCGGCGGCGACGATCAGAGGCAGTATCAACCTCGCTTCGGGGCTCAGTCGTTCGACGCGTCGATGGCAAAGCCAGTTCAGCGTTTCACCTTGGGAGATCGAATGTGCCAGCTCGGCGCAATGATCAGGACTCGCCAATAGTCCTCCGGGACGAAACTCTTCGGCCAATTCGGATAGCCGGAACGGATTTCCCTCCATCATTTCAGCCAGTTTGACCAGATCAGGCAAATCGATTTCCGTTGACCATCGATTGGCGGCTTCGGCCAACATGAACAGCGAATCTTCGGCGGTTAATTGCTGCAGCTCAAGATTGACATCGGCTGGCCGCTGCTGGTTGCTCTCTACTGTGCGCGAAGCAGTGATAATGCCGAGCGATCCACCGTCTGATTCTCGCAAACGGTCCAAGACGGCCAAGCTATCCGGGTCGGCCCATTGCACGTCATCGATGATCAAAATCAGCGGGCCGTTCTTGCGAAGTTCGACGCTCATACGTGCTGCCGCCTCCAACGCATCATGGCGATTGATCGGCAATCGTTGAATGGGGTATTCCATGTTGACTTCGACCACATTTTTCAGCACAGGGAATACTTCGTGCAAGATTCCGGCGCTGACCGGATCGAGCCGGCAACGCTGTAAATCGTTTTTCATGTACCGATTGGCAACTTCGTCTGCGATTTGATCGAAGGCTTGCAACGGATGGTCCTCGCGCGGGCGGCAACGAGCGCGAAAGACTTGTCCGTAGGGCTTGGTCTTTAAAAACTTTTCGACTTCATCGATCAAGCGTGTCTTGCCGATCCCCGACGGGCCGTGCAGGTGCAATCGGCCCTGGTCACCGGCATAGATCGTCCTGATCCAATCGCACACTTTTTCGTATTCGGCCGTCCGACCGTGCATCGGTTTCTCGGGCGACCACGCCAGGCACACGGACTGATTCAGCCCGTGACGAGCGATTTGCATGGCGGTCGGTCGATCGCCGGGCGCGGGCTGAAGCATTTCGATGCACGCGTCGTACAGTACTGCGGGAACAGAGTTGGCGATATCTTCGAGCGCCGCATGGATCGCATCTTCATTGTTTTGATCCGGATCGACGCTGTCGGAATCCAAAATTTTTGGTGTGGGATTGGCGGATGGAAGTATCCCTTCAGCACTAATCGCTCGTAACGATTCCAAGATGACACAACCGAGTCCGTAAATATCGCCTGCGGGCAAATAGGACTGTTTCGACAAGGCTTCTGGCGCAAAGTAACCGGGCGTTCCCACCAGATAGTTGCGCTGACTTGCTGAATCAATCTCGGCGTCGAAAGTGCCCACCAAGCCGTAGTCGATGATTCGGCCGTTTCCGTTATCGTCGATCATCAGGTTTTGCGGTTTGATGTCGCGGTGGACCAGACAATGGCTATGCATCGCCGCTAGCGCCGACGCATAGTCTCGCATCAAACTTAAAAGCCGATTGCAAGCTTCGTCTGTCGACAGCGTACGCAGGGCGCGAATCGATTTCGCGAGGGTTTCGCCATGGATTTCTTCCATGGACAAAGCAATTTGATTTCCGACACGGTGGATCCGGTCGGCCTGCGCCAAGTTGGGGTGCTCGATCCGCATCATGCGGCGAAAACCGAGTTTCGTTCGCACAAGATTTTCGGCGGGCTCACTGCAAATCAGTTTGAGCGCGTAATGCCGATTTGTGATCGAGTCGAGCGCCCGATAGACGTATCCACTGGAGCCTTCGCCCAAGAATCTTTCCAGCCGGAAATCGCCGAAACAGTCACCGACACTCACCGGCGACGGTTGTCTGGCATGCGGCCCGGCACCCAGATGCGTTTCTCGATCTCCCTGGCGACGCACTTGTGTGTCGCTGGACCGTCGCGGAAGCGGCAAGTCGTCGTGATCGCCCATTGGATAAGATCGCCATCAGATAATCCGCCAAACTCGTCGATGCATTTGCCGACGCACGACTCGATTATAGTCCGCCGGCGAGTCTCTGCGGAACGCTTTCACGCAAAGTTCGAAGCACTTTAGCGCAAAGAGGCTAGGAACCGTGCGTGCAAAGTCGCACAGTGCGCACCTAACTTTGCGAAAAGAATGCATAGATCGCCACGGCAAACATGATCAAACCAATTCCGATGATCGGGGCAGGCTTCCATGGCGTCAGGTCGACCGCCTTGGCGTCGCGCTGGACATAGGGTTCTGTCCGCCGCATACCGATCGATCCCAGCACCAATTGTAAAATGATCAACGATACAAACACCGCGCCCATGTAGTGGTAGCCGGATTTGAAAATATCGATCACCCAACCGTCCGATGTTTCCGAAGCCCCGGAAAAGAAAGTGCCGACTGCCATTGCCGCAAGTCCAACCAGCATCGTGATCATCGCCGATTTTCCGTCAACCATTTTGTTAAACATGCCCACCAGGATGACGGCCAACAGCGGGATAAAGTAGACGCCGTTCAGCTTTTGAAAGAACCCGAAGATCGATTCGCGACCATAGAAGAAATTGGGCGCCGCGACGACGGCGAATACCGCAACAACGAAACTGCAAAGCTGTCCCGAAACAACAATTTGCTTGGTCGTGGCATCCGGATTGATAAATTTCTTATACACGTCCAACGAGAACAGAGTCGCGCTAGAGTTCAGAACCGAGTTGAACGTCGACAGGATCGATCCGACGACCACGGCGGCAAAGAAGCCGACTAACGGTTCAGGCAAAACTTTGGTGACCAACGCGCCGTAAGCCTTGTTGGCGGCTCCGCCGATTTGTTCTGCAAACGCGGGGTCTTTGGCGGCCAGATACGAAGCGATAATGCCGGGCAGCACCAAAATCAGTGGCGCCAGGATCTTAAAGAACGCGGCCAGCAGAACGCCCTTTTGTCCTTCGGCCAAGTTCTTCGCCCCAAAGGTCCGCTGAATGATTTGTTGATTGGTACACCAGTAAAAAAAGTTCAATAGCAGCACGCCGGTAAACAGCGTCGGCCAATGCACGTCCTCACCTGCTTTACCCATCGATTGAAAGGCGTCCGGATTGTGCTCCTTGATCTTGGCGAACGCTTCCATGATTCCGCCTTCTTCACCGGCGACAGCTTTGAGCGCAAAAAACGTGATCATCAGTCCGCCGATCAGCAACCCGGCCCCATTGAACGTGTCGGAAACGGCAACTGCTTTTAGCCCGCCCCAGATCGCGTAACCTGCACCGATGAAAGCGATAAAGATAATCACGACCCAAATCGTTTGGATGTCGGTCATGCCAAACGCTTCTTCCAGTCCCAGCATGCCCGACAATCCGCGGGCACCGAGGAACAGCACAAAGGGCAGCAGGATCAACATGTACGCCACAATAAACAAGGTGGTTGTTAGCGTTCGCACACCGCTGCCGTAGCGTTCCTCTAAAAATTGTGGGATCGTCGCGATACCGGACTTTAGGTATCGCGGCAGAAAGACCAACGCAAGCACGACTAGCGAAAAGCCGGCGACGACTTCCCATGCCATGACGGATAAGCCTTCGTTAAAGGCCCCCGCATTCAAACCGATCAGTTGTTCCGTTGATAGGTTCGTTAGTAACAAGGAACCGGCGATAAACACACCGGTCAAACTGCGACCGGCCAAGAAGTAACCTTCGTCGGTGTCGATATCCGTGCCGCGTGTGATCCACCAAGTCAAAACGGCGACAGAGATGGTGAAAAATAGAAACGTGATCAGAGTCATGTGCACACCTGAGTGACGATCCGGCGCACGCGCGTTCGAATCGCACGCGCATGTTTGGAATGAAGGTTGGCGGGATTCTAACAGCCAGGACCGGCCGAGATGGCTAGAGGGCGATCATTTTACCGTCATCGATCTCGCTGCGACGACAGGCATCGAGAACCTGTTGCGTCTTTAACGCTATTTCAGCGTGCCGCGGATCAAGCTCGCCAGAAATCGCCATTTCGCCAAAGTTGCGAATCATGTTCACTTCCTGTGCGTTCGCTTCACCGGATGCGTACTCATCAACGGCTTGACCGGATGACCGTCGGTTAAAATTCCAGCGACAGTTGTCAATTTCCAGTTGGTGTGCGTGTTCGCTCCAGCCGATCTGGGCATTGTAGAAAGGCAACACAAAATCATCCAGAAAGACATAGCCCTTGTCGCCCGAAAGCAAAGCGGTCTGTTGATTCTCCGTCTGAAACGAACAATAGAAACTGCCGCTGACGTCATCGCCAAATCGTAACTCGGCCGACATCTCGCCGGGCACCTGACCATCGGACGAATCATTGCCGATCGATTGCAGCGTACGTGCCGACACATGCGTTGGCAGTTGATCGTTCATGACCCACAACATGAATCGAATACAATACCAACCCAAATCGCCGAGGGCACCGTGCGGTTCCAAATCGTGATCGGCGCGAATGTTGGATTCTTGAAAAGAATCGTCACCGCAGAAAGAGAAATGTGTATTCATGCGCCGTAGCCGTCCGATCACTTTTTCGTCGTCTAAACGCTTGCGCAACGCGGGCAGACGTGAGCTGTGTTCGAACATCACGCCGTCCATGAACTGAACGCCGGCCGAGGCACATGCATCGATCATTTCTTTCGCGTCCGACGCGTTGGTTGCGATCGGTTTTTCACACAGCACGTGTTTGCCCGCTTCGGCGGCACGGATCACCCATTCTTTGCGGATGCCCGTGGGCAGCGGCAGATAGACGGCGTCGATGTCATCGCGAGCGAGCAGTGCTTCGTAGGATCCGAGCGCCGCGACCGGGTTCGGCTGTGGCACCTCCGCGGAACATTCGTCGATAAACATTTGTGCACGCGATTCGGATCGGCTGGCAACCGCCGTGATCACTCCGTTTCCGCTCAGTCGGATTGCTTTCCAATTCTTACGGGCGATCGCCGCTGTGCTTAAGAATCCCCACCGACAAACCGCATTACTCATCGCTCTTGCTCGTTAAATCTGGTTGAACATCTGGCCGAATCGATTCAAAGGCGAATGTGCCTTCGCCGAAGCGAGCCAGAGGATAACAGATTATAGAATCGGGTTTTAGCGTGACGGCGTTGAGGCAACGGGGTCGAACATGGTAGCCGTCCAGGCCAGGCTTCCCATTCGCATTCGTACTGCGGGAGGACGAATTTCGGTCACTTCGACGCCATAGACCGTGTCGCCGACGGTCAAGGAGTGGGTTTTACCTCTGGCACGCAGGAAAACGCGTGGTTCGCCGACGTCCGCAAAGCCAATCAAGTCGACTTGTGCCGCCGACTTGATCGAGTGATCGCCGCTGGGCTTGTCCGATTCGACGTCACTTGGGAATGTGAACGGGTCGATTCGATCGGGGAAGTTGGCATCAAACGCTTGGTCAGGCGCGGTGACTCGACTTGGTTCGGAATCCGTCGCCGCCGGCTTAGCGGTTTGATTTGAGATGCGGCGGAACGACTCGATGGTCTGCGTCTGGCCGCTGCACCCGCTGAGAAAGATCAGGGCGATCGTCGACACGAGTTCACGGCGGCGTGGCTGGTTCATGATCCTTCTCGGTGCGGTGGACAGTGAACGTTCACGAATGCGACATTCACGAACTTGACTAGACGTCCATGAATTCAACTTGAACGCGGAGGATGTCGGCAACGCCCTTTTGGATCGCATCGAGCGCGTCCGGATCAAAGTGTTTTCCGCGTCCTTCTTCGAGAATTTCAAAGCACTTTTTGCTCGGCAACGCTTTCTTATAGGGACGTTCGGTTGACAGTGCGTCGTAGACATCCGCAACCGCCGTGATCCGTCCTTCTAACGGAATCTGTTCGCCGGCCAGCCCGATCGGATATCCGGTGCCGTCGAATTTCTCGTGGTGCGTCTGCGCAATGTTGGCGGCAAGACGCATCAGTCGACTGCCGTCACGCAGCGTGTCACCGTCAATCGCCAGTTGACTCTGCAGTCCCTCGGATTGATCTACCGCGAACGGTTGGACGATCTGGCAACCGTAGTGAACGTGTTTCTTGATGATCTCGAATTCTTCTGGCAACAGCTTGTCTGGTTTCAGCAGGATCGCATCCGGGATCGCAATTTTCCCGACGTCGTGCAGTTGAGCGGCCAATTCGATATCGTCGGCTGCACTTTTGGGCAGCCCCATGTTGGTTGCAATGATGCCTGCGTAACGCCCCACTCGGATCACATGGTTGCCGGTGTCGTTGTCTCGCATTTCCGCCGCGCGAGCCAAGCAGTAAATGACTTCTCGACGGGATCGGTCGAGAGCGTGTGTGCGTTGGCGAACTTTCTCTTCAAGATTAGCGGCATAGTTGCTGAGTTGGTCTTGGTACTGTTTGCTCAGCAAAGCGTTTCGAACTCGCGGAACCAGTTCCATCGGATCGACTGGTTTGACCAGGAAGTCAGTCGCGCCCAGTTCCAGGCACATCAGCTTGATGTCCGAGTCGCTGTTGGCCGTCAAGATCAAGACGGGCAAATGGCGTGTCGACTTGTTCGAACGGATCATCCGTAAGATTTCAACGCCACTGATTTCCGGCATGTTGATATCCAACAAGACGACGTCAGGCCGTGTTGCCTGGACGATTCCGTAGGCCTGCGCCGAGTCGGTCGTCGTTTCGAAATCGCTGTACCCGGCTTGCTGCAAGAGTTTTTTGGCCACCAGGACGTTGGCGATTTCATCGTCAACGATCATGATCTTACCAAGACGCGGTGCAATCTTGTCAGTCCGTGCTAGTGACGCATTGACGGCACCCGGCAAAGCTTGGGGCCCGAGGACATGCGTTGCCGAGACCGCCGGATTGGCGCTCGGATGACCGGCCGGTTGGATATTTGAAGGGATGGACAAAGGTGAGCCTGTTGCCTGAATCTATCGCAAAAAATGAGTGCATATAAACGTTGGTTCAGGGAACGCACTGCGCCGGACGCGAGCCGTCGCCGACGTTTGATTTCTAATGATTCTTGCTTACTGTATCGGTCGTAACGATTTACGCGTTCGCTGCGAGAACGCGTTCTGGAATGACCATCCGCTCGCGCACAGCAAGGATGTCTCGCATGTGCCTCGCTGCGTCGTCGAAGGATTTGCCGCGTGATGCCAGCAGCAGCGCTTGGCTGGGTTCCATCAATTGCGGGAACCCAACGGTACCACCGGCTCCTTTTAGCCAGTGCGCCCGCTCGGACAAGTTCTGGAAGTCACGTTGCTCAAGTTGCCGACCCATTTCCAACAATTGGTCATCCAGTCTCGCGATAAAGTCGATAACGATTTCGCAAAAGTCAGCGTCGTCGACCGGTAACGTTGTGTGGAAACGACCGTCGTCGACGTTGCTCGCAGTTGCCGTCCCAGCGGCCTTGTTCGACGTTACGGTTTTCGCCACGCTCATCACATCCGTCTCGCCGATCGGGTGCGTCGCGTCCTGCGTTTGGTGCAGTCCGCTTGCCTGATCACGCCCCCAGTCCGCCGGCGAAACGGAATCAGCCGCCGGCGAAACGGAATCAGCCTCAGGCGAAACGGAATCAGCCGTCGTTGCAGGGATTGGCTCGTCAATCGGTTCGTCGGGTGGATCCGTCGCTCGGCCTGGGTAGTCGAGACGGGATTGCAGTTCACGGATGGTCGAGAGAATATGTGCTGCTTGCTCGGCATCGCTGGATTTCGCTGCGTCTTCCAACTGCTTAGCAGGTTGGGTAAAGACACCCAAGCCGACGGTGCCGCCAGCACCTTTAAGCCAGTGAGCCTGGCCTTGCAGCGTCGGAAAGTCCGCTTGCCCAATCGCTTGTTCGATTTCATCGAGTCGTCCGTCGAGCCGGTCGATGAAGTCCGCAACAATTTGTCGGAAGTCTTCGTCGTCCATTGGAAGCGTCGATTGAATCAATTCTGCACCGTGGGTGTCACATGCTGTTTCACTTGTCGGCGTGGACGTTGCCCGTTGATTGACGGGCATCGCCGTGGTGCGCGGTTTCGCATTTGCGTTTGGGTCAACGTCCGCTGGCGTTCCCGTTCCGATGTAATGTGCGGTGCGCTCTAGCAAGGCATCCAGGTTAACCGGTTTGGACAAGAAATCATCACACCCGGCGGCCATGCACTTGTCGCGGTCGCCTTTCATCGCGTTTCCGGTCAGCGCAACGATCGGAGTCTTCACGCCGCATTCACGCAGTTTGCTGGTCGCGGTGTATCCATCCATGACCGGCATTTGCATGTCCATGAATACGAGCGAATAGTCTTGTTCGCTGAGAGCCTTGATTGCTTCCAAGCCGTTTTCGACCGTGGTGACTTTGGCACCGGCACGGGTCAAGACCAAGTCGATTAGCTGGCGGTTGGCGTCTCCGTCGTCCACGACCAAAATGTGCTTCGCCGGAAGGCGTGTCAGGTCAGATTTCGCCGCCGCGTCGGCGCGTCGTTCGGCGTTCTCTCGCACTTCCTCTGGCGTGATCAGGTTGCTGGCTTCGGTTTCCGAGATGGGAATCGTGACGCTGAACGTGCTGCCCACGTTCGGTTCGCTGGCGACTGATAGTTCTCCGCCCATCGCTTCGGCCAGACGCCGACTGATCGAGAGCCCCAGTCCGGTTCCGCCGAATTTTCGAGTGGTTGTTTCGTCGGCTTGCGAGAATGCCTCGAAGATTTTCGATTGTTGTTCCGGCGTCATCCCGATGCCCGAGTCGATCACATCCAGCTTGACCGAGACGCCGTTATGCGTCTCGATCAGACTTGCCGCGACCTTGACTTCACCCTCGCTGGTGAATTTGATCGCGTTGCCAACCAAGTTGGTGATGACTTGGCGCAGTCGGGTCGGGTCGCTTTGGATAATCCGAGGTATCGGCGTCTTGAAATCGTGGACCAAACGCAGGTCGCTTTCTTTCGCACGAACATCTAAGACGTCGATGACGTCCAAGACGATTTCGTCGATGTGCGTCTCGATCGTTTCGACCTGCATGCGACCGGCTTCGATTTTAGACAGGTCAAGGATGTCGTTGATCAGTTCCAGCAAGTGTGCGCCGCTGCGGTGGATCATATTCAGATGGTCGACCGCTTCGTTCGAATCGGTTACCAATCCGCGGCGCAAAACATCGGTGAATCCGAGAACGGCATTCAGCGGCGTGCGGATTTCATGACTCATGTTGGCCAAAAACGCACTCTTGGATTCGCTCGCTTGCTCTGCGGCATCACGAGCCTTGGCCAGTTCGGCTTTGTTTTCTTCTAGGATCGTGATGTCTTCCATCGTCACCATGTAACCCTGGCCCAGGATTGGCGCACAGTTGACGCTAAAGGTCAGTCGGCGTCCGTCGCGATCGAATTGCAGGATTTGCGAATGGACCATTTCGCCGGTTTGCTCGCAGTGCTCCCACGGCAGTAACGATTCCTCGGACGGCAAAATCCAGTTCACCCCGGACGCCTTCGTCCCGACCAAGTTGCCGGATTTGACGTCGATGGCATTCTCGAATTCTTGGTTGGCAAACAGCACGCGGCCGCGGCCGTCGATCAATAGCAGTCCGACCGTTAACGTGTTGAGCGCTCCCTGAACGTGGTCGGGGACCGCACCGTTGGGGTCAAGGCTCTCGAGCGTTTTGCGCAGAAAGAATGAGAACTGAATCAGGCATGCCGGGATCATCAGGATCAATAACCAAGCGGGAGCCCAGTAATTCAATCCCGCGAACCCCGCAGTTGATTCGAATGCGACTTGCAATTCGCCCCATTCTTTGCCATGGCGAAAGACGGGCACTCGCATTTGGTTGATGCTTTGATCGACATCACTGATCCATGCTTCGCCGTGAGGTCCGGCAACGACCAGCGATTCGCCGTCTTGCTGAACCAAACTCATCGATCGAATTTGTTTGTCTCGCGCGACGACGGATTCGAGTGTGACTTGCACACTGCTGACGTTTCCCGAGGACGCCATGGCGGTGCTGCTGATCGCGATCGCTTCGCACATTTTCGCTCGGCCGCGCAGGATCTCTCGCTGTTCGTTCGGGAAAAATCCCAGCCCGCTGGCGAGTAACAATGTACCGGTCATCATCCCGACGAGTCCAAACGAGATGCGGAGCCGAATCGGGATGCGGTCGTATAGTCTGCGAATATTCATCGTGTCCGAGTAGCCCGTGCGTGAATAACGAGTCGTCGCTGGTTATTCGGTGAAGGTGTTTGTGGTAGGGTCGATTTGTTGGGTTAGACGTCCAGTTCTTTGCTTTGGCGATCCATCATTTCTTGCAGCGTCTCGCCTCCGCCGACGGCCGAGTGGCCGCCCATGATTAGCAGCGGGTCGACGGCACGGTACAGCGGCATCTGGGCCATCAAACCCGAAACCAAGAACCCGCTTCGAAGCGCCCACGCGACGACACCGACCGTGAATCCAGAAGCCGCGGCGCCCGTGGAACCGATCATGATCAAGTCGCCCTGGATCTGTGATTCGACGAAATTCTTTTGCTGGTCAAGTTGGTCCCACATCTTTCCGGGACGCGTCATCAATACGTAATCCGCTTGCAGCGAAGCTTGAAGCTGTTGACGGAATCGGGCCACTTCCGCGCTTTCGGACGACGAATCATCGAACGCGTACGAGGTGCCTTCGATCGAATTCTGTGACGAGGATGACTGCGACGCGACATCCAAGAACGCCGCGATGTCTCGACTGACCGTTTTCGCTTCGATTTCGGCAACCGCAGCGGCTCCGGTCAGCGGAACTACGGTTGTCCCGCCTGTTTTTGTCTCGCCACCAGATCCTGGGGTTCGGTTGGTTGGCCCGACCGCGGTTGTATCGGTGGTTTCACTGTCCGAACTGTCGTCGTCGGATTCTGATTCCTCCGGCGTGCCGTCGTCGTCGGTCGAACCTGTGTCATCCAAACCATCACCGCCGGTGGTGGGTGGCGGCGATGAGGGAATCACGATGGGCGCGATCGGGGCGGAATCAACGGTGATCGTGAACGATTCGGTATAGCTCAATCCCGTTCCGGCATTGTCGGTGACGGTGATAAGTATGTCGACGCTCGGCTCGACATCTCTGTCAAGACTCTCGGTGAGTTTTAACTTCAGCTGGTTACCGATGATTTCAAAACGAGTATCGTCGACGCTCCAGGCGTGGGTATCCAAGGCGTCTGGGTCGACAACACCGACCGTTCCAATAATCGTTCCGCTGGAACCTTCCCGCACGTTGCTGTTGCTCAGCGTGATGTCGGTGGGAGCATTGTTGATGTCGTCGACCGTGATGCTGAATGTTTCGTTGTAGGCCAGTCCGCTTCCCGCCTGGTCGGTTACCGTAATCGTCAGGCTGACTGTCGGTTCGGTTCCTCGGTCCAGCGATTGACCGGCTTTCAGTTTCAGCTGTCCACCGACGATTTCGAATCGCACATCGTCGACGCTCCAGGTATGCGTATCACCGCTGTCCGGATCGACCACGCCGACGGTTCCCACCACAGCGCCATCAGTATTCTCGTTCACGTTGCTGTTGCTCAGTGTGATGTCGGTGGGC